>ERZ506559.1824-NODE-1824-length-1046-cov-2.06054_pt1 | contig 1046 bp, 2 predicted proteins | sample MGYA00513516_ERZ506559 | MGnify/ENA metagenome assembly ERZ506559 | reverse complement strand
ACGACGCTCTTCCGATCTTAAAGAAAGAAGCGGATTTGTTATGGGAGAAGGAGCAGGTGTGCTGATTCTTGAAGAGTATGAACATGCACTGAAAAGAGGCGCTAAGATATATTGTGAAGTTGCAGGATATGGTTCAACATGTGATGCAAACCACGTTACAGCTCCTCTCGAAGACGGAAGCATGGCGGCACAGGCGATGACTGAGGCTGTTAAGGATGCAGGAATAAAACCAGAGAATATTGATTATATTAATGCACATGGAACCAGTACAAAGCTTAATGATAAGGGTGAGACTAACGCGATAAAGAAGGCATTTGGAGAACATGCGTACAAGCTTGCGGTAAGTTCGACAAAGTCAATGACAGGACATATGTTAGGTGCGAGTGGTGCTGTTGAGGCAATTATATCGGCGCTTGCTGTAAAGAATGATATAATTCCGCCAACCATTAATTATCAGGTGCCGGATGATGACTGTGATCTTGATATCGTTCCAAATAAGGCAAGAGAGTTAAGAGTTGATTATGCAATGTCTAATTCACTTGGCTTTGGTGGACATAATGCATCCATCGTGCTTAGAAAGGTGGTGTAATGATGCAGCTTAATTCAGATGAAATACAGCAGATTCTGCCGCACAGATATCCATTTCTATTAGTAGACAGGATAACAGAGTGTGAGCCGGGAAAGAAGGCTTGTGGTATTAAATGTTATGACAATCTGGAGTTCAGTAAAGCAGGAACTTGGCGATACATTTGACGAGACAAGAAAGTTCTTTGTAAGAATTAAGGGCGATGATGTGCAGGCAGCTAAGGCAGCATTTGGTGAAGGACAGGTTGTTAAGGTTGATGGAATTAACGGAGAATTCGGATTTGTTACAGAACCTATGACAGAGAGAGCATTTGAAGATGCTAAAGATAAGGTTTCTGTTATAAGCAGAATCAGAATAGATGATACTAAATTACAGTAATAATATAAGGGAGAAAAGTAATGGTTAAAGTAGTTAAATTTGGTGGAAGTTCACTTGCAAGCGCAGAGAGATCGGAAGAGCA
>ERZ506559.1276-NODE-1276-length-1404-cov-1.33284_pt1 | contig 1404 bp, 1 predicted proteins | sample MGYA00513516_ERZ506559 | MGnify/ENA metagenome assembly ERZ506559 | reverse complement strand
GAGATAATGGTGGAATTAGATCCCTTTGAACTGAAGGCTTTTCACTATTCACAGGGAATTCTGGAACCCTGCGGTCTCATAACTTTGCAGGATACTCTGTAAAATATCTTCTTTGGCAGATCCTTATATTGTAATTGACTCCCCGGGTAAGGAATGGCATAATAAACCTGAACCCGGGGTTTTCCCCGGCTTTGGGGAACTCAACGTTACGATTGGCTAAAGGAAGGGACGGATAAAATGAAAACACCGGAGATTGCAGAGAGCGTATTCGTTGCGCCGGACGCGGTAATACTGGGTGACGTACATATAGGAGAAGACTGCAGCATATGGTTTCATACGGTCATACGCGCGGAGGATGCCTCTGTCCGGATCGGGGAAGGCACCAATATACAGGATAACTCAGTAGTCCATGTGGATAAAGGGCATCCCGTAACCATCGGAAACCAGGTAACGGTCGGACATGGGGCCATTATCCACGGCTGCCGGATCGGTGACAATACCCTCATAGGCATGGGGGCTATCCTTTTAAACGGAGCAGTCATCGGTAAAAACTGCATTATAGGCGCAGGAGCGCTGGTAACCCAGAACACCATCGTTCCGGATAATTCCATGGTCATCGGAAGCCCGGCATCTGTAAAACGCCAGGTTCTGGAGCGGGAAGTGGAAAGCATCTGCAGAAATGCAGAGATTTACATCAAAGAAGGAAAAGACTATGCTGATTTCTTCCGGAAAAAACAATAACACCATCAAAGAACAATTATCCCTGCTGGCAGAACCTGCCTACAGGGATTTTGCATCCTCCCTGCTTCCCGGCACGGAAAATATACTCGGAGTGAGACTGCCCGCCCTCCGTAAGCTTGCCAAAAAGCTGGCTAAAGAAAACTGGCTGCAGAACCTGAATCTCTGTACCCAGGACAGCTTCGAAGAAATCATGCTCCAGGGCTTCCTGATTGGCTACGCGAAAGCCCCCCTTCCCGTCATTCTTGATCAGATTACACAATTCCTGCCCAGGATAAACAACTGGTCCGTTTGTGACAGCTTCTGCATCACACTGAAAATTGCCGCACAATACCCATCAGAATTCTGGGATTTTTTCCAGCCCCTCCTGAACAGTCAGGAAGAATTCACCCTCCGCTTCGTTCTCGTCATGCTTCTCGACTACTATATCAATGATGAATACATAGACAGCCTTTTCCCGCTCTTTGACCGAATCACCCACCAGGGATATTACGTCAAAATGGCGCTTGCCTGGGCCATTTCCATGTGTTATGTCCGATTCCCCGCCCAAACCACCCTCTATCTGCAGAACAACCGCCTGGACGATTTTACCTACAACAAATCCCTTCAGAAAATCACCGAATCACACAGCGTTTCCGCAGAATCCAAAAAGATAATCCGATCTAT
>ERZ506559.1228-NODE-1228-length-1468-cov-2.43029_pt1 | contig 1468 bp, 1 predicted proteins | sample MGYA00513516_ERZ506559 | MGnify/ENA metagenome assembly ERZ506559 | reverse complement strand
GAGTTCAGACGTGTGCTCTTCCGATCTTATCAAAACGATCTAACACTATGATCTCATATCCATATTTACTTAACAAAATCTTTAATTCATTACGAATTGGTTCATGATCTTCCACGATAATGATCTTTGCTTTCATTTGCTTCCTTATCACCTTTCCTTAAACCTTTCCTTATCGTATATAATATCATAAACCTTTAATCGGGTAGGAGGTAAATAATTATTTTATTTACCGTCCTCCTACACCACCGTACGTACGGTTCCGTATACGGCGGTTCTTTAGTTTTCACAGATTATTAGATAATAGTCGAGCATGGATGTATATCCCAGCTTGGCTATTATTTTCTTTGAAAAGATTTGGTTCAAGACTTTCGCCATTCTCCAATAACCTTTTCTACTATTGGCTAGTTCCTTGGCTTTCCAATCCTCTAAACCTAGTGCTTTCAGCATTCGGTATTTCGTTTTGATTTTCTTCCACTGTTTCCAATAGACCGCTCGGATTCTCCGCCTTGCCCATTCATCCGTTTTTCGGAGGAGCTCTTTCATATCTGCGAGCCTGAAGTATTCCACCCATCCCCGCACATACTCTTGATACCTCTTTTCTCGTACTTCATTGCTAATGCCTTTGTTCCTGTCGGTAAGTTCTCTGATTCTATTCTTCATCTTCACTACCGACTTTGAGTGTACTCTGAATCTGCATTTACCTTTATATCTATAAAAGCTATAGCCAAGATATTTGACTTTGCTGATGTGAGACACCTCCGTTTTCTTCCTGTTTACTTTCAGAAATAGTTTTCCTTCAATGAACGGGATAATGTTTTTCAAGGTTCTTTCCGCACTTTTCCTGCTCTTACAAAAAATCATACAGTCGTCTGCATATCGGACAAATCTATGTCCTCTGCTTTCCAGTTCCTTGTCCAATTCATTCAGCATTACATTACTAAGCAACGGACTAAGCGGACCACCTTGTGGCATACCGACCTCTGTACGTTCAAACATTCCTTTTGCGATCACTCCCGCATTCAGATATTTGTGTATCAAAGATATAACTCTGCCATCTTTGATGGTTCTTGACAATACCTCTATCAGCTTACTCTGGCATACCGTGTCGAAGAACTTTTCCAAGTCCATATCTACCACATATACATAGCCATCATTTACATTCTTTTGACATTGTCTGAGGGCATCGTGTGCTCCCCGCTTTGGTCTGAAACCAAAACTGTTCTCTGAGAATTGCTCCTCATAAACTGGCGATAGTTCCTGCGCTATTGCCTGTTGGATAACTCTGTCAACAACAGTTGGAACTCCCAACTTTCGGAACTCGCCTTTTGTTTCCTTTGGTATTTCTACCCTGCGAACCGGGTTGGGTTTATATTTCCCCTCCCTTATCTTTCGGATTAAAGTATCTTGGTTTTCTCTAAGGAAGGATTTAACAGAGAAAATCATTCGCTTTTTTCTGTTGCATTGTGAA
>ERZ506559.1046-NODE-1046-length-1803-cov-1.68478_pt1 | contig 1803 bp, 1 predicted proteins | sample MGYA00513516_ERZ506559 | MGnify/ENA metagenome assembly ERZ506559 | reverse complement strand
TTAAGTGATGAAAACGGCGGCGGTTCGATCACTGCGCTGCCGATCATCGAGACACAGGCAGGAGACGTATCTGCATATATTCCTACGAACGTGATCTCGATCACAGACGGACAGATCTTTTTGGAGAGCGGATTGTTTGCGGCGGGCATGCGTCCGGCGGTAAATGTCGGTCTTTCCGTATCGCGTGTAGGCGGGGCGGCACAGACGAAGGCGATGAAAAAAGCGTCGGGAAGTATCCGTATCGATCTCGCGCAGTATAGAGAGATGGAAGTGTTTACACAGTTTAGCTCGGACCTGGATCCTGCGACGAAGGAACAGCTGGAATATGGAAGCGGACTGATGGAACTTTTGAAACAGCCGTTATATCATCCGATGTCACTGCATGAAAAAGTAATTACTCTTTGTGCCGCGACACACAAAATATTCCTCGGCATCGATAAAAAAGAAATACGTCAGTTCCGTCTTGATCTCATGACGTGGTTTGATACGAAATACCCAAATATCGGCGAAGAGATCGAAGAGAAAAAAGTGTTGTCTGATGAATTGATCGATCAGATTGTGTTGATCGCAGAGGAATTTAAAAAGAGCAGGTGATAATATGGCAAATATCAGAGAGATACAAAGCCGTATCAACAGTGTAAAAGATACGATGAAGATTACGAACGCGATGTATATGATCTCTTCGTCGAAAATGACCCATGCGAAGAAAAAACTTGCGGATACAGAGCCTTACTTTTATGGCCTGCAAGGCGAAATATCGAGAATACTCAGACATTTGCCGGACTTGCATCATGGATATTTTTCGGCGCGGCGAGAATGTTCCGGAAGGAGAGCGCAAGATCGGTTCGATCGTTATTACGGCGGATAAAGGACTGGCAGGGGCGTATAATCATAATATCGTGAAATTAGAAGAAGAGATACTGGCCCGTCCGGGGATTCATAAATTGTTTATCGTAGGAGAACTCGGTCGTCATTACTTTGCAAAGCGGGACGTGCAGATCGATACCAATTTTCAATATACGGTACAAAATCCGACGATGCACAGGGCGAGGGATATTGCCGCGGTTCTGCTCGACCAGTTCAGGGAGAGGGAATTGGACGAGATCTATATTGTTTATACGAGGATGGAAAATTCTGTTCAGGCAGAAGCAGAAGTAATGAAGCTTCTTCCGCTTGAAAGAAGCTCGTTTAACGAAATGAAAATGCCGTTGAACGTGCACAGAGAAGCAATCGCGCTGTATCCGTCTGCAGAAGCGGTAATGGATAGTATCATTCCGAATTATGTGACCGGAATCGTCTACGGAGCGCTTGTGGAAGCATATGCAAGCGAACATAACGCCCGCATGATGGCGATGAAATCTGCGACAGACAGTGCGAAAAGTCTGATCCATGACTTGTCGATCATATATAACAGAGCAAGGCAGGCGGCGATCACACAGGAAATTACAGAAGTGTGCAGTGGGGCAAGGGCACAGCGAAAATAGAAATGCAGCAGAAAAAAGCCGGGGCTGATACCTCGGGAAGATCAGTATGTCAAACAGGCGGCAGAATGCCGCTATAGTTCTAAGAAAGTGAGAAAGATCATGAATAAAGGAAAAATCATACAGGTTATGGGTCCTGTTGTAGACGTTGTGTTTCAAGACGGGAACCTTCCTTTTATCAAAGACGCTTTGGAAGTTGAAAATAACGGAAAGAAATGTGTTATGGAAGTGGCGCAGCATCTCGGAAACAATGAAGTTCGCTGTCTGATGCTGGCTGCAAGCGAAGGGCTTCACAAAGACATGGAAGTAACTGCAACAGGAG
>ERZ506559.891-NODE-891-length-2272-cov-5.10014_pt1 | contig 2272 bp, 3 predicted proteins | sample MGYA00513516_ERZ506559 | MGnify/ENA metagenome assembly ERZ506559 | reverse complement strand
GTTCAGACGTGTGCTCTTCCGATCTTTTCTGACAGGCAAGACAAATATCCTGCTTCTCTGGCTTCCTCGCTGAAATCGTGGTACAGATACCAGAGCTTTTCTGCAAGGAGGGAGCGTTCATAGCCTGCCGCTTCTGCAAGCTCCACATTGGAGGCAAACTGGCCGCTCTCCAAAAGCTCCCCGATACGCTCTGCGGCGCTCTCCCAGGAAATGACCTGGGCAGACCTGTCATAACGGACAGACTTCCCATGGGAAAGATGGATACCATCCTCGGCATACCATGCGCTCACACTGCCAAGGCCATTGCCGCCGTGGTACAGCGTTTTCAGTATCTCGGCAATCTCAGCGGTGGTTTTCTGCTTTTCAAAGGCTGCAACCACACGCTCTCTCTGGCGGTCTGTATTGCCGCCCAAACGCAGCACATGGTCAATATCATTTTGGGCAAAAGAAAAAGCAGAGGATGTATGCGCTACATTCTCTGCTTCATCTATGGATTGGATCTGTTCCGCTTCGGAGAGGAACAGGTTTAGAGTCAGCTGTTGATAAGCTCCGGCCATCAGGATCTCCTCGGCTTGGGCTTTGCAGGTGTTCATCAGCCCCACCCACTTCATGGGATCGCTGGCTTTCAGTTCCTCGGTGGCTCCCGCTTCCTTCGCCAGCTGGGGCATCATCTGCTCCAGTCTGCTCTGGGCGGTCTCGTCGATCTCCAGAAGGTGCGGGTACAGCTTCTCGCTCAGCAACATCTGGTTGTAGAGGATGGGACGGTGTTCTTTCAGGTAGGTTTTCCTCATCCTGCCGTACTTGCCCAGGGGTTTCTCCGGCTGCTGGCTCAGCTTCAGGTCGGGAATCAGATAGTCTCCGTTCTGGATATAGGTCATGGGATTGTTCATCTTGTTTGCTCCTTTCTTGGTTGGCTTCGCGCTCTGCATTTCGGACGGTAACGCCGATCTGCCGCAGCACCTGCTGGTTGATCTGGCTGACCGCTGTTCCCAGCGCCCCGATGGTGGACGGGGTGTTGAAATCAAAGATCGCCATGAAATCTTCGTGGTCGAAGTAGCGTTCCGGCTCCAGTCCGCAGCGGGACATCAAAGCGTAAGTGATGCTGACGGTGGCGGCTGCCTTGAACTGCACTCCGATGTTATACTCATCATATTCCTCCAAAAAGGAACCGTCAACGATATAGAAGAAGTCCTGCTGATGCTCCGTCCAGTATTCCTCAGCCAGTTTTCCGGCTACCTCGGTGAGCTGTCCGGCAAGGTCATCACCGGAAACATCATAGGTGCGCTCAAGCATGACCTGCACCGAATCCAAATGGCGCTCCTCCAGCTGCCACAGCCAGGGAGTGCGGGAATGTTCACGGGTTCCGGTGTCGGAAATATCAAAAACATAGCGCAGGCGGGGTCTGTCCCCGGAATCGTCCACCAGAGCGATCCCCTTGGAACCGCGCCTTACATATCGGCCCATCTTTTCATTCCACAAATCGTACTCTGCACAGGCGGTGGCGTCCGGTCGCTGGGCATAGATCATCAGCTGCTCATGGAACGGGTACTTGTAAAGACGGGAAGCAGTGGTGAGAAACCCTGCCCATTCCTGCCAGCTCCCCGTGAGCTGTGTTGCCACCTTGTCCGCCATCTGTGCATATAGTTCAGCTTTGGTTGGCATGGTGTTCTGTCCTCCTTTCAGTTTTGGGGTAAAAAGGCGGGGTGGCAGATCGCCACCCCATCCCTGCGGTTATGTTGTTTACTGGTCAAAATCCGGGTACAGCTCCAGTTCGGCAAACTTCTCATCAGTCATCGCACAGAGCTTCGTAAGAGCGCTGTCGGTCAATTCCCTCAGTTCCGTTTCCTCCGGCGAAAGTTCGCCGCGCATCTCGGTCAGAGCCTCCATCAGCCCGGTGCGGCTGCCGGTGTTGTAAATGCACATCAGGTTCATTTCTTCAAAAGTAAAGTTTCCCATATCAAATCTCCCTTTCTGCGCTCTTTTTAGGCGCTGTCTTTTTGTGTTCCGTCCGGGGCTGGCTTTTCAGCTGCTCCATGACGGACTTTTTCTTGTCCCGTTCCTCCCGGTGGACAGCTTCCGCTAAATCCATGAGAGAGATTGGCTGGCCGCTGCGGGCCTGCTGTTCCAGCTGCGCCACGGTCGGCTCTTTTGGGCCGTTGTTGATGATGCCGTCGATCATGCCGTAGTCATCCTCCAGCATCATTTCCGCATTTTTCAGCGGATTGTCCGGCAGGAATCCGGGAATCTCGGTGAAACCAACGCTGTCGCAGTA
>ERZ506559.559-NODE-559-length-5007-cov-4.44487_pt1 | contig 5007 bp, 4 predicted proteins | sample MGYA00513516_ERZ506559 | MGnify/ENA metagenome assembly ERZ506559 | reverse complement strand
TGTGCTCTTCCGATCTTTCCGTTTTACGATTTCAAATAAATTGTTGTTCTTGAAAATTGACCTCCTTCTTATTTTCAAAAGTCCCTGCCGGATGGGAAAGCCCTGCACGGGCTTACGCATCCGGCAGGGTTCCGGGGTGCGGGGTGGAAGACCCTGCTGATTTACAGGCTCATATCGTAGCTGCGCTTCTTGGCTCGCGGCCGCTGTTCACGCTGCTGCAATTTTTCCATTTCAAGGATGCTGTCAACATTGGCAAGTACCGTCTGTATTTCTGTATTGCGTTCCTTAAAATAGTGGTATGTTTCATACCGTGCATCCTTTGTGCACATCAGAAGTTCTTTTTCTGCCCGGAGATCTTTCATCGAAGGGAATTTTTCGTCTAGGAAATCCCGCTTTAGAAATTGACGCGCTTCCTCGTATTTTGCAATTTCATCGAAGTGGGTTTGCCGAAAAATTTTCTTGTTAGGTGCTTTCAGAAATTCGCTATAAACAGATTTTGTAGAAAAATACTGACCCAAATGATGAATCTGCTCGTTGACCTTTTTCAGCTTGATTTCCGTGAGTTTCGCATCACTTCGAGCCGTCGCCATTTTTCGGTCAATACTCTCGGCAGCTTCATAAAGTTTTTCGTATGAATCATATCCGTGCTCTTGCACATAGAGAACGGTCCGCGCCATCTTCTGTAAATTTGAGATTTTGACTTTCTGGGCATAGGCATAGCTCTGCTGGGCTTTTACGCAATCCTGCAAATTTACAACCAGCCGGAGATTCGACTTGATGTACAGCGCATCCATAGGATCATCGACACGCCACTGCTGCTTTTCTTTCTCGGCTGCGTTGCACTGAAAAAGCAGTAAAAGATGCTTACGGTCAAAACTGGTTCCCAGCGTTCCGGCCGAGATAAATTTTTCTCTGTCTGCCGGAAGATAGCTGAATTGCCCTCGATGGTCTTTCACCAGAATGCCGTATTCCAGCTTTAATAGGTTTTGGAAGTCCATAAGAGATACAGATCGTTTTGCTACATCGGTAATGGCATTTCGGATTTTTTCCTTCTCCGTTTCAAAAGTCGTCTTTACTGGTGTAAACCCATCGCCAAGAAGTTCCAGATTGGTCAGATCCAAGTTGATCTGTCCGCGCCGTTTAGCGTAATATTCCTGCTCCGAAACTTTCGAGAGAGAGGGGGAAAGCAAATCCATCTGATTCAAGTTTTCCCTCATGCAAATATCCATCAGAGATTTCTGTAAATGTTTCAAGTAGTCTTTTGTCAGATGGTGCTTGTGCCCTGCCTTGCAGTCAATGGGTCGCTCCATAAAGGACTGCTTAGGTACATCCAGCTTTCGCAAACTGTTGATTACGATATGGACATGAATATTTCCGCTGCCATTGTGACCGTCCATGTGCGTACAGACCAATGCCTGATGCCCCGGAAAATTTGCTTTTGCGTATTCCAGTCCAAGCTCCTGTGCCCGTTTCCCCGTCAAGCAATTTTCTGTGCTGTCCCGTGGGTCAAAGCTGATGATGTAATGATGGCTTTTGATTTCATTCTTATTTTTGTTCTTCTGATATTCGCGGTTCAGCTGCTGGCAGGCCGCATCAAAGGAATAGGGCTCACAGTTCAGGCCGTCCAGATAAAACTCATCCCGCATAATACGATTTCCGTTTTGGTCAAGGATCGGAGTTTTCCGAAGTTCGTCATGCTTGAAAATCAGATATTCCAGCGCAGCACCATAGTTGGAGCTCTTACTTGCGATGTGCTTTAAGATTGCCATAATTCTTTCCTGCCATTTCTGCGACTTGCTCCCGCATTTCAAAAATACAGGAAATTGCATGGTTGATGTTTTCGAGCATAGCGCGCGACTGGATACCGCCGCTGTTGAAGAACGCCGCGATCTGGTTCAGATTATTCCCGATGGCGGCAAACTCCCGTGTGATGGCTTCAATTTCGTCCGGGTGGACATAGAACACATACGAGGTATTCACGCGGCCTTTCATCAGCATCTGCGCCGTAAATTCAGAGAGGGTCATTCCGGCATCTTCTGCCTGCCGGTGTAAAAGTTCATGTACTACTTCTGTAACTCGTGCGGAGATTACTTTTGTCTTTACGATAGATTTCACTTTTTTTCGTTCTTGGCATGGGGTCTCCTTTCCAAAATCAAGAATTTGATTTTCCCGGCAGTGCATCTGCACTCCGGCTGTGACCTGCTGCAGCAGGCCACCAATGGGCAAAATCATGTGATTTTGCACGATGTGAGGGTATGGGGAGCGCAATCCCCATCAAGATGCCGCCGTGGAGAAACTGCCCGTAGGAGCGGTTTCGTATACAAAGGCGAATCTTGTTCTTAACCACTGTCCACTCTGTCCCAGCCCGTTCCTGCCCGATTTTCTACGGCGTATTTTCCGGTAAGACGCGCAGAATGCACATTCAGTACCAGAGGTATCCTGCTGGGGTGGCTCATGCGATTTTCAAGGTGCGATGTGACTTTGTAAGGAATCGGGGAATTTCATCAGTGATACCGTAGTGAATTGGCTTACTTTTGAAAACACTTCCTATACCCTATACAAACTTTAAGGGGTGTTTTTAAACCGAGTCTTTTGAAAGTTCAAAGAAAATTCATTTTTCCAACGTTCCCCTCTACCTATAACATTCTAAAATGGGCGTTTGGCATACAGATTTTCAAATTTTGTTGAACTACCTAATTTTAGAACATGGATTTTGTTTATTTTTCACTCATAAAACTAGAGGAAAGCCGTTTCACAAAAGATTTTGAAAGTCCCTACACTAATAGGAATCCGCAGAGCTGTTTTGGAATACAGTTTTGAAAATTTCACAATTTAAGAAAAAACGGCAAAGCAGATAAAATCCACTTTACCGTTTTGTGTCGATAGCGCGATACACGTAAATCACTGCCTTAGGCTTTTCTGATAATTTGCCTTACCGAGGAATTGAAAGCCCGTGACCCCATGCGCTGGGTGGGGTTGATGAACACGCTGAAGGCGCAGGCGGAGGAAATAATTTTTCAAGAGTTGATTTCCGCATGAGATTTTAGGCATAAGAAAGGCCGGGATTTTGCTGACAAGTGGCAAATCCCGGCTTTGTTCTTATCGGTTTCCCAAATTCTTTGACCGCCGGTATTCCAGAGGAGAAAGACAAAACTGCTTTTTGAACACGGCTGCAAATTTTCCTTGATTAGAGTAGCCGACCTGTTCGGATATTTCGGCAATCGGACGCTTTGTGTCCGAAAGAAGCCTTGCGGCTTCGTTCATACGGATTTCCCGCAGCCAGGTGGATATATTCTGTCCATATACGCCTCTAAAATAATTTTTCAGGCTGGTTTCACTGACCGAAAATCGTTCTGCAATCTGTCTTACAGGGATGTGCTGACGAAGATCATCAGAAAGGATTTGTGCTGCCCTTTTTGCAATTTCAACCTGTGTTTCCGTGTAGAAGCCGCAGGTTTTCGGAGGCCGGATTTCCATGTTAAGAAGCCGGTGGAGAAGTTCAAGAGTATAGATTTGCAAATGGAAGGCAGAGGGTCTTTCGGATAGCCGCCAGAGTTTTTGAAATATATTTTCCAGCTCACTGTCCGCTTCGTTGATATATGTCTTATGGTTGCCACAATAACTTTTTTCCAGCGTAGGGAGGTCAAGTGAAAAAGATTTCAAAAGTTCACCGCAGGACTGCAAAAGAAGTGACAGGTCAAAATATATTTTTATCCCCTGATATTGCTTCGTAGGAAAGATATATTCTTTCTGTGCGGTCTGTTCACTGACACAAAAATCATTTTCCTTCAGGTAAATGTAGGAGCCGTCATCCAGAAGCAATTCACTTCTGCCTGAAACGCAATAGTTAATCAGCAAAGGCTTTAGATTTGAATTTTCATCCGACTCCGGCCATACGGGAGCATTTACAAAAATAAAAGCCAAAGTCAGCCCCGGAAAGAGCGTATGGAATGTCATGCGTCCCTTGCCATCTGCCCGATCCAAAAGCAATGTGCTGCTATTTGGACTGTTTTTCAAGGTCACACCAGAAACAGCATCGCTGTTTTCTAAAATGTTGTATATCATGTTATGCAACTGCTTCGCCCCTTTCATCACGCAAAATCGTTGATATTATTATACCTGCGAGAAAACTCCCGGTCAATGGATATTCTGGCAGAGCGAAAAAATTCCTTGCTATACGGGTTTAAAATACCGATATGTGCATAGAAGCACAGCTGAATTTATGCTATTATCATTAGGGTTGGTTGGCGAAAACTAACCAAGACGAAAGTAATCATGTTAGGAGGTTTCGCAATGAACAACAAATTGCAAGGAAAAGACTTAATCAACATCGGTATTTTTACGGCGATTTACTTTATCGTCATTTTCGCAGCGGCGTCTATCGGTTTTATCCCGATCTTTATTCCGCTTATCAGCGTGATCGTGCCGCTTGTCGGCGGTATTCCGATGATGTTGTTCTTCTCCAAAATTAAGAAATTCGGTATGCTTACCATCTGCGGAGTGCTGCTGGGTATCATTATGCTGCTGACCGGCATGGGCTGGTGGTGCATCCCTACCGGGCTGATCTTCGGGCTGATTTCCGATTTTATGATGAAAGCCTGTGACTACAAAAATGCCAAGCGCGAAGTGTTGATTCACGGCGTTTTTTCCATGTGGGTCATCGGGGCGTTTATTCCCATCGTTGTGACGCGTGACGCTTACTACCAGAACCTGCTCCCCGGTTACGGTCAGGAATATGCCGATACGCTTATGGCTTATATGCCCGACTGGATTTTGCCGGTATTGCTTATCGCCGCTTTCGTCAGCGGTCTTGTCGGCGGTCTGATCGGACGGAAGATTTTCAAAAAGCATTTTGAGCGGGCAGGAATTGTATAATGAGCTGCGAACTTCTTGCAAGTCAAAAAAACAATAGCGGAATTTTATTAGACCCCCGGACAAAACTGGCGGTACTGATTACCATAGCTGTCTTTATTTTAGGCGGTTCGTATGAGATCGGAAGAGCACACG
>ERZ506559.539-NODE-539-length-5288-cov-4.05771_pt1 | contig 5288 bp, 3 predicted proteins | sample MGYA00513516_ERZ506559 | MGnify/ENA metagenome assembly ERZ506559 | reverse complement strand
TTGTTTCCGGTGTGGCCGGTGAGCGCTTCTGCGTCCGCAACTCGGGCGCTGTGGCCGTCGTCGAGGGCGTGGGCGACCACGGCTGCGAGTACATGACCGGCGGCACCGTCGTCGTTCTGGGCCAGACCGGCAAGAACTTTGCAGCCGGCATGACCGGCGGCATCGCCTATGTTCTGGATGAGAACTGGGACTTCTACCAGCGGGTGAACAAGGAGACCGTCAGCCTCGAGCCGGTGGAGCACAAGTACGACGTCGCCACCCTAAAAGAGCTCATCCGGGAGCACGTCGATCTGACCGGCTCGCCCCGCGGCAGGGAGATCCTGGACGATTTCAGCGAGTTCCTGCCCAAGTTCAAGAAAGTCCTCCCCTACGATTACGACCATATGCTGCGGGTCATCGCCTCCATGGAAGAGCGCGGACTCGACGGCGAGCAGGCGCAGATCGAAGCATTCTACGCCGTGCAGAAGAACAAGTAAGGAGGGGAACATCATGGCAAAGCTCACTGGTTTTATGGATTACACGCGCAAGACCAGCACGGATGTTCCGCCGCTGGAGCGCATTGAAAACTTTAACGAATTTCACATCTGGCTCTCCCGGGAGGAGCAGCAGACCCAGGCAGCCCGCTGCATGGACTGCGGCGTCCCCTTCTGTCAGGCGGGCATGATGATCGGCGGCATGGCCTCCGGCTGTCCGCTGAACAACCTCATCCCCGAGTGGAACGATTTGGTCTATCAGGGCAAATGGGAGCTGGCACTCCGCCGCCTGCGCACCACCAACCGTTTCCCGGAGTTCACGAGCCGGGTCTGCCCTGCCCTGTGTGAGGCCGCCTGCACCTGCGGCGACGTCACCGGCAGCAGCGTCACTGTCCGGGAGAACGAACACGCCATCGTGGAGACGGGCTACGCCAAGGGCTGGCTCCATGCCGCCCCGCCTCCGGCCCGCACCGGCAAGAGCGTGGCCGTCATCGGCAGCGGCCCTTCGGGCCTGTCGGTGGCCGAATACCTCAACATCCGGGGCCATGCCGTCACCGTCTTCGAGCGTGCTGACCGTGTGGGCGGTCTGCTGATGTACGGCATCCCCAACATGAAGCTGGACAAATCCGTCATCGAGCGCCGCATCAAGATCATGCAGGCCGAGGGCGTTGAGTTCCGCACCAATATGGATGTGGGCGGGGCTGTGGATGCCGCTGAGATCTTGAACCGCTATGACGCCATCGTGCTCTGCTGCGGTGCCAAGAAAGCCCGCGATCTGAACGTCCCGGGCCGCGACGCGAAGGGAGTGTACCTCGCGGTAGACTACCTCACCAGCGTGACCAGGAGCCTGCTGGACAGCAAGTTTGCCGACGGCAGGGCCATCAACGCGGCAGGCAGGAATGTCCTCGTCATCGGCGGCGGCGACACCGGCAACGACTGTCAGGGTACCGCCCTGCGGCAGGGCTGCACCGACCTCGTGGCACTGGAAATGATGCCCCAGCCCCCGAAAGAGCGGGCCGCGAATAACCCCTGGCCCGAGTGGCCCAAGGTGCTGAAGGTGGACTACGGCCAGACCGAGTGCCTCGCCAAGTTCGGCAAAGACCCCCGCGTCTACCAGACCACCGTCAAAGAGTTTTTGAAGGACGACGCCGGCAGCCTGACCGGCGCGGTCATCTCCTATCTCAAGCCCCAGCGTGACCCCGACACCGGCCGTACCAGCATGATACCCACCGGCGAAGAGTTCACCTACGACTGCCAACTGGCCTTTATCGCCGCCGGTTTCGTGGGCTGCGAGGACTATGTGGCCGAGGCGTTCGGCGTGGAGCGGAACGCCCGGGGCAATGTGGCCGACCACGGCTTCCGCACCAATGTGGACAAGGTCTTTGTCTGCGGCGATATGCGCCGGGGCCAGAGTCTCGTGGTCTGGGGCCTGCGGGAGGGCCGCGACTGCGCCGCCGAGGTGGACCGCTATCTGATGGGTTACACCAACCTGTGACCCCCTCCCCCTATTTATGACATTCTCTTTCCTATCCTAAACAGAAACGGGAGCTTTCCTTCACCGGGAGGCTCCCGTTTCTGCATTTCGCCGCTTTCGTTTTCACAAAATTTTCACAGTTAGTATATCACGCCCACTTGAAACAGATACCCCTAAGTGGTAAAATCAGAGTGTCGGAGGATTTACCCCCACAGGGTACGCTTCCTCTTCACACTGATATACCCGGAAAGGAGTCATCTGCTATGACTGATGCTGAAAAAAAGCCCTGCTGCGCCGCTGAGCCTGCCGAAAAGGACACTGCCCCCTCCTGCTGCCGCCACAAGGACCGTACCCCTGAGGAGTACCGCGCCCTTGCCAACCGGCTGAGCCGCATCGAGGGCCAGGTGCGCGGCATCCGCGCGATGCTGGACAAGGACGTCTACTGCGCCGATATTCTGGTGCAAGTAGCTGCGGTGAACGCTGCACTGAACGGCTTTTCCAAAGAGCTGCTGAGCCAGCACATCCGCACCTGCGTGGCCGACGATTTGAGAGCCGGCGGGACGCAGAAGCTGGACGAACTGCTGCAGCTGCTGCCCCGGCTCATGAAATGATCCCGTTCCGGGCATCCTATAAGAGGGAAAGGAATCCGCAATGGAACAATACAATGTCACAGGCATGAGCTGCGCGGCCTGCTCTGCCCGGGTGGAAAAGGCCGTGAAGAAGGTGCCGGGCGTCACGAGCTGCTCGGTGAGCCTTCTGACAAACTCCATGGGTGTGGAAGGCACAGCCTCCCCCGCCGCCATCCTCTCGGCTGTGCAGGAGGCAGGCTACGGCGCAAGCCCGAAGAATGCCTCCGCCAGTAAGGCTTCGGACGCCAGCGCCGACCTCGATGCACTGGCCGACCGCGAGACACCGAGGCTCAAGCGCCGCCTCATCGCCTCGCTGGGCTTCCTGCTGGTGCTGATGTACTTCTCCATGGGCCACATGATGTGGGGCTGGCCCCTGCCCCACTGGTTCGACGGCAACCACGTCGCCATGGGCCTTGTCCAGCTGCTGCTGGCGGGCATCGTCATGGTCATCAACCAGAAGTTCTTCATCAACGGCTTCAAGGGCCTCATCCACGGCGCACCCAACATGGATACGCTGGTGGCCCTCGGCTCCATGGCAAGCTTCGTGTGGAGCACTTACGCCCTCTTCGCCATGACCCGCGCTCAGGTGGATGGCAGCGACGAGCTGGTCATGCACTATATGATGGAGTTCTACTTCGAGTCTGCCGCCATGATCCTGACCCTCATCACGGTGGGCAAGATGCTGGAAGCCCGCTCCAAGGGCAAGACCACCGACGCTCTCAAGAGCCTGATGAAGCTGGCCCCCAAGACCGCCACTCTGGTGCGGGACGGCGCGGAAGTGACCGTGGCCATCGCCGACGTGCAGAAGGGCGACGTCTTTGTGGTCCGCCCCGGCGAGAATATCCCGGTGGACGGCGTGGTGCTGGAAGGCACCAGCGCAGTCAATGAGAGCGCCCTGACCGGCGAGAGCATCCCGGTGGACAAGGCCGTCGGCGACAAGGTCAGCGCTGCCACCACCAACCAGTCGGGCTTCCTCCGCTGTGAGGCTACCCGCGTCGGCGAGGATACCACGCTGGCTCAGATCATCAAGATGGTCAGCGACGCCGCCGCCACCAAAGCTCCTATCGCCAAAATCGCCGACACCGTGTCGGGCTTCTTCGTCCCGGCGGTCATCTCCATTGCCGTCGTGACCACCATCGTCTGGCTGCTGCTGGGCCATGAGTTGGGCTATGCGCTGGCCCGCGGCATCTCCGTGCTGGTCATCAGCTGCCCCTGCGCACTGGGCCTTGCAACGCCTGTGGCTATCATGGTGGGCAATGGTCTCGGCGCCAAGAACGGCATCCTCTTCAAGACTGCCGCCTCGCTGGAAGCCGCAGGCCGCACCCAGATCGTGGCACTGGACAAGACCGGCACCATCACCGAGGGCGCACCCCGCGTCACCGACCTGCTGCCCGCTGAGGGCGTCACCGAGACGGAGCTGCTGACGCTGGCCGCAGCGCTGGAAAGCCGCAGCGAGCACCCTCTGGCAAAGGCAGTTCTTGCCGACGCCGAGGCAAAGGCCATCACTCCCCCGGAAGTCACTGACTTCGCGGCCCTGCCGGGCAATGGTCTGGCGGCCAAGCTGGACGGCATGGACATCTACGCCGGCAATGCCGCCTTCATCCAGACCAAGCTCACCCTGCCCGCCGCGCTGGCACAGCAGGCTGAAAAGCTGGCCGCCGAGGGCAAGACTCCCCTCTTCTTCGGCGGCGCAGGCCGTCTGCTGGGCGTTATCGCCGTGGCCGACACCATCAAGGAGGACAGCCCCGAAGCCATCCGTCAGCTGCAGAACATGGGCATCCGGGTCGTGATGCTCACCGGCGACAACCAGCGCACCGCCGACGCCATCGGCAGGCAGGCGGGCGTGGACGAGGTCATCGCGGGCGTCCTGCCCGACGGCAAGGAGGCCGTCATCCGTCAGCTGCAGGCCAGCGGCAAGGTGGCCATGGTGGGTGACGGCATCAACGACGCCCCCGCCCTCACCCGTGCCGACACCGGCATTGCCATCGGCGCAGGCACCGACGTGGCCATCGACGCCGCCGACGTCGTGCTGATGAACTCGAAGCTCTCGGACGTGCCTGCGGCCATCCGCCTCAGCCGCGCCACCCTGCGGAACATCCACGAGAACCTGTTCTGGGCGTTCATCTACAACATCATCGGCATCCCGCTGGCGGCCGGTCTGTTCATCCCCTTCGGCCTGACCCTGAATCCCATGTTCGGTGCTGCTGCCATGAGCCTGTCCAGCTTCTGCGTCGTGAGCAACGCCCTGCGGCTCAACCTGTTCGATTTGCACAGCACCAGGCACGACCACAAAATCGCTTCTCCCGCCGCTGCCCCGGTGCAGTCTGCGGCTGAAAATAACAAAAAATCGGACGCCGAAGCGCCCGAAGTCAAAACGGAGGATAATACCATGAAGAAGACCCTGAAAGTGGAAGGCATGATGTGCGGCCACTGCGAAGCCCGCGTGAAGAAGGCTCTGGAAGCCCTGCCCGAGGTGGACGAGGCTGTCGTGAGCCACGAGGCCGGCACCGCCATCGTCACCCTGAACGCCGAGGTCGCCGACGACGTGCTCAAGAACGCCGTCGAGGCACAGGACTACAAGGTCACCGGCATCCAGTAAGCTGTAAGATGCAGAAAAGCCAGCGCACGGAATGTGCGCTGGCTTTTGTTGTTGCTGTAAGCCTCTCCCCTTGGGAGAGGTGTCACCGAAGGTGACGGAGAGGGCAAGCCCGG
>ERZ506559.374-NODE-374-length-8421-cov-4.70332_pt1 | contig 8421 bp, 5 predicted proteins | sample MGYA00513516_ERZ506559 | MGnify/ENA metagenome assembly ERZ506559 | reverse complement strand
CGGTGTACCACTTCTGGGCCACGCCGAAGAGGAACACCACGTCCCACATCCCGTGGTAGAGCATCATGCTGATGAGGTCGAGTCCCCGCAGCTCGTCCAGAAGACGATAGCGGGCGGCAGTTTGCGGTTCCATAGAGTCCTCCTTCCCTCTTGTAAGACTGGGAATATCATAGCACAAAAAGACCTCCCTGCAAAGACAGGGAGGCCGCAGTGCGCCAAAGCTTACTTCTCATCGCGGGGCAGCAGGCAGTTGAGCAGGATGGCCACGAAGGCAGCCGGCACGATGCCGCTCTCGCCGCAGATGAGCTGGACGAACTGGGGGGTGTTGACAAGGATGCTGGCGTTTGCGCCCATGCCGTAGCCCACGCCCAGCGCCACAGAAACGATGGTCAGGGTGCGGGGCGTCATCTTCTCCTTGGTGATGAGCTGGATGCCCGACACCACGATGGAGGAGAACATCATGACGGCAGCGCCGCCCAGAACGGCCTGGGGCATGATGGAGATGAGTGCGCCCAGCTTGGGGATGAGGCCGCAGAGCATCAGGAAGACGGCACCGGTGGCCAGTGCGCCCCGGTTGACCACCTTGGTCATGGCCACGAGGCCCACGTTCTGGCTGAAGGAGGTGTTGGGCAGGACGCCGAAGCAGGCGGCGACGGTGGAGCCGAGGCCGTCGCAGATGATGCCGCCGCTCAGCTCCTTATCGGTGGCCTCGCGGCCCATGCCGCCCTCCATGACGCCGGAGATGTCGCCCACCGTCTCCACGGCGGTGACGATGAACATGATCATGACGGGCAGGATGGCGCGGAGGTCGAAGACGATCTTGACCGGCACCAGCTGCGGGATGGCGAACCAGCTGGCCTCAGCGACCTTGTTCCAGTTCAGCACCCATGCTTTGGTGAACTCCACGCCGTCGGCGGTGACGCCGATGGTGGGCAGGACGAAGCCCATGACGATGGCTGCCAGATAGCCCGCGACGATGCCCACGAGGATGGAGGAAGAGCTGAGGAAGCCCCCGGTCCAGTGCTTGAAGAGGAGGATGACCACCAGCACGAAGACGGCCAGCAGCAGGTTCTCCACCGAGCCGAAGTCCTTGGCTGCGTTGCCGCCGCCGAAGGAGTTGACGCCCACGGAGATGAGGGACAGGCCGATGGACAGGACGACCGTGCCGGTGACCACCGGCGGGAACAGCTTGCGCAGGGGCTTCAGAAAGACGCCCAGCACACTCTCGAAGAGGCCGCCCAGAATGGATGCGCCCATCATGGCGCCGTAGGCCGTGACGCCGCCGCCCATGGTGGCAGCCACGCTGTTGAACACGCCCAGGAAGCCCGAGCTGGTGCCCATGATGATGGGCACCTTGCCGCCCACGGGGCCGAGGCCGTACAGCTGCACCAGCGTGACGATGCCCGCCACGAACATGGCGTTCTGCAGCAGGCTCACCTGCAGGTCTGCGAACTCACCGCCCGCGAGGCCGCAGGCGCTGGTGATGATGAGCAGCGGGGTGAGGTTGCCCACGAACATGGCGAAGACATGCTGCAAGCCCAGCGGGACAGCGTGGCGCAGCGGCATTTTCGCCTCAAACTCGTATGCCGAATTTTCCAGTTCAGCGCTTTTTATCATATCCTGGCTCCTTTACTTCACTTCAGGTTTTTGTAACAAGCATAGAAAATTATAGCAGACCGGAACCGGGAACGGTAGGGCTTTTTCGGGTTTTTGTTCATATTTTCGTAATAAGTCGTACTTCTGCGCCCTCCGCGAGCCAAAGCCTCTCCCCTTGGGAGCAACGGCGACGACCGCCGCCAGTGGCGGAAACAGGGAGGAGCTGTTGGGGCCGCGGCCAGCAGGATGCGAGCGGCAGCGAAGCAGACGCTGGGAGCCGCAACCCGGGTTCCTTAAATAAAATAAGCACAAGAAAAAGCCGCTGTACAGCTACAAAACTGCACAGCGGCTTTCTGTATATAAAGTTTAGTTCTCGGCCAGATTGCCGGTATAGAGCTGGTAATACTTGCCCTTCTTGGCGATAAGCTCGTCGTGGCTGCCGCGCTCGATGATGCGGCCCTGCTCCAGGACCACGATGCAGTCTGCGTTGCGGACAGTGGAGAGGCGGTGGGCGATGACGAAGCTGGTGCGGCCGTACATCAGGCCGTCCATGCCGCGCTGCACCAGAGCCTCGGTGCGGGTGTCGATGGAGGAAGTAGCCTCATCGAGGATGAGCACCGGCGGGTCGGCGACGGCTGCGCGGGCGATGGCCAGCAGCTGGCGCTGGCCCTGCGACAGGTTCGCGCCATCGCCAGTCAGCATGGTGTTGTAGCCCTCGGGCAGGCGCTTGATGAAGCCGTCGGCGTTGGCCAGACGGGCTGCGGCGATGCACTCCTCGTCGGTGGCCTCCAGACGGCCATAGCGGATGTTCTCCATGACCGTGCCGGTGAACAGGTGGGTATCCTGCAGCACGATGCCCAGAGAGCGGCGGAGGTCGGCCTTCTTGATCTTGTGGATGTTGATGCCGTCGTACCGGATCTTGCCGTCCTGGATGTCGTAGAAGCGGTTGATGAGGTTGGTGATGGTGGTCTTTCCGGCGCCGGTGGAGCCGACGAAGGCGATCTTCTGGCCCGGACGGCCATAGAGGTTGATGTCGTGCAGGACAGTCTTGTTCGGTACATAGCCGAAATCGACATCCGTAAAGGTGATGTCGCCTTCCAGCCTGTGGTAGGTGGTGGTGCCGTCGTGGTGGGGATGCTTCCATGCCCAGATGCCGGTGCGCTCGTTGGCCTCCACGAGGTTGTCGTCCTTGTCGTACTTGGCGTTGATGAGGGTGACATAGCCCTCATCGGTCTCGCTGGGCTCATCCATCATCTTGAAGATGCGCTCTGCACCAGCCAGTGCCATGATGATGCTGTTGGCCTGCATGGACACCTGGCTGATGGGCATATTGAAGCTCTTGTTCAGGGACAGGAACGCCATGACAGTACCCAGCGTGACGCCGCCCATGCCGGTGACGGCCATGGCTGCGCCCGCCAGAGCGCAGATGGCATAGCTGATGTTGCCCAGCTGAGCGGTGACGGGCATCATGATGTTGGCGAAGCTGTTGGCCTGCTTGGCGCTGTCCTTGAGCTTGTCGTTCAGCTCGCGGAAGCCCTCGAGGGCCTTCTGCTCGTGGGTGAAGACCTTGACGACCTTCTGGCCTTCCATCATCTCTTCGATGTAGCCGTTCACTTTGCCGAGGTCGCGCTGCTGTGCGATGAAGTACTTGCCGCTCTGCTGGGTGATCTTCTTGGAGCAGAAGAGCATCAGGGCCACCATCAGCATGGTGACGATGGTGAGCTGCCAGCTCAGCATGCACATGCTGGCAAAGACGGAAACGATGGTGATGGCGCTGGACACCAGCTGCGGGATGCTCTGGCTGAGCATCTGGCGGAGGGTATCCACGTCGTTGGTGTAGACGGACATGATGTCGCCGTGCGGATGGGTGTCAAAGTAGCGGATGGGCAGGCTCTCCATGTGGGTGAAGAGCTGGATGCGCAGGTTGCGCAGGGTACCCTGGGTGACGTTGACCATGATGCGGGCGTTGAGCCATGCGGCGAGGATGCCTACCACATAGATGCAGCCGACGCGCACCAGCGCACCGGCCAGCGGTGCAAAGCTGGGGTCCTGCTGCCGGGTCATGGGGATAATATAGTCGTCGATAAGGGTCTGCAGGAACAGGCTTGCCTGCACATTGGCCAGCGCGCTGACCACGATGCAGATGAGCACGAGGATGCAGTGAGGCAGATAGTGCTGGAACACCTCTGCCATGATGCGCTTGAGCAGTTTGCCCGGGTTCTTGACCTTCGGACGCGGGCCTCCCATGCCGCGGGGGCCGGGGCCATGGACGACTTTTGCTTTCTGTTCTGCCATTACTGCTCACCTCCCTGCTTGTCGAAGTCGCCGCCGCCCTGAGTCTGGCTGTTGTAGACTTCCTGATAGATCGCGTTGTTCTTCAGCAGTTCCTCGTGGGTGCCAAGGCCGTTGATCTGGCCGTTGTCCAGCACGAGGATGCGGTCGGCATCCTGCACCGAGGAAATGCGCTGTGCAATGATGATCTTGGTGGTGCCGGGGATCTCCTCACGGAACGCCTTCCGGATCTTTGCGTCGGTGGCGGTATCCACGGCACTGGTGGAGTCGTCGAGGATGAGGACCTTCGGCTTGCGCAGCAGGGCGCGGGCGATGGTCAGACGCTGTTTCTGGCCGCCGGACACGTTGGAGCCGCCCTGCTCGATCCAGGTGTTGTACTTGTCCGGGAAGCGCTCGATGAACTCATCGGCGCAGGCCAGCTTCGCCACACGGATGCACTCTTCCTCGCTGGCGTTCTCGCTGCCCCAGCGGAGGTTGTCGAGGATGGTGCCGGAGAACAGGACGTTCTTCTGGAGCACCATGGAGACCTCGTGGCGGAGGACGTCGAGATCGTAATCCCGGACATCCACGCCGCCCACGCTGACGGTGCCGGTCTCGGCGTCGTACAGGCGGGGGATGAGCTGCACCAGACTGGACTTTGCGCTGCCGGTGCCGCCGATGATGCCCAGTGTCTCGCCGGGCTTGATGTCAAAGGTGATGTCGTTCAGGACAGGCTGGCCGGAGCCGTGCTTGTACTTGAAGGTGACGTGGTCGAAGCGGATGCTGCCGTCCTTGACTTCCTGCACGGGAGCCTTGGCGGGGGGAAGGTCGGTCTTCTCGTCCAGGACTTCCACGATACGCTTTGCGGAAGCAGCGGACATGGAGATCATGACGAAAGCCATGCTCAGCATCATCAGAGCCATCAGGATGTTCATAATGTAGCCGAACAGAGCATTCAGCTGGCCGGTGGTCAGCGCGCCGTGCAGGATGTACTTTGCGCCGAACCAGCTCAGGGCAATGTTGCAGCCGTAAATAGCCGTCAGCATGGCGGGGCCATTGAAGCTCAGACGGCTCTCTGCGTTGACGAACTGCTGATATAGACCCTCGCAGGCTTTGGTGTACTTCTCGTTCTCGAAGCCCTCGCGGACGAAGCTCTTGACCACGCGGATGGCGGAGACGTTTTCCTGCACGGAGGAGTTCAGGTTGTCGTAATTCTTGAAAACACGGTCAAAAATTTTGAAGGTGGGGACCATGATGCTTGCCAGCACGGCCAGCAGGAAGGCGACGGCCACCACGAAGATGAGGGCCAGAGGGCCGCCGATGCTGAACGCCATGATGAGTGCGAACACCAGATGGACCGGGGCGCGCACACACATGCGCTCCATCATCTGGAAAGCGTTCTGCAGGTTGGTCACGTCGGTGGTCATACGGGTGACGAGGCCGGCGGTGGAGAATTTGTCGATGTTGGAGAAGGAGTAGTGCTGGATGTTCTCATACATCGCGTCACGCAGGTTGCCGGCAAAGCCGGTGGACGCCTCGGCGGCGTACTTGCCGGCCAGAACGCCCAGCAGCAGGGCGATGGCCGCCACTGCGAAGGTGAGCAGGCCGTATTTGACGATGGCGTTCATATCGCCCTTTTCAATGCCAAGGTCGATGATGAACGCCATGATGGTGGGCAGCAGGATGTCCATGACTGCTTCCAGTGCGGAAAACATCGGCGTCAGGATAGCGGCGCGTCTGTATTCGCCCAGATGGGAAGCAAGCTTCTTTATCATACTTTGAGCCTCCTTTGATAAATTGTTTGGTACAGAACAATTTTATACAAAACAATTTTAATGTCAATGCTTTTTTCAAAGTTTCGGAAAAAGTTCATATTTGTTTCACTTCAAGCCCAGATATAATTTATTCAGCAGCCGCAGCAGCTCGGTGTTTTCTTCTTCGGTGAGCAGGCCGGCGACGTATTCGTCGGTCTGGTGGAGGGCGAGCATGGTATTTTCGTGGAACTGGCGGCCCTTTTCGGTGAGGACCAGCTGCTTGAGGCGGGCGTCCTGCGCGACGCTCTGACGGGCGATGTAGCCCTTGCGCTCCATGAGCTGTAAAATATTGGTAACGGTGGAGCGGGTGATGGAGAACTCCCGCTCGATGTCCCGCTGGAATACGGGGGTGTCGGAGTTCCGGTAGAGATACTCCATGATCCAGCCGTGCATGGGGGTCACGGCCTCCACGCCATTGGAGCGGGCGATCTGGCCGATCTTGCGGAAAATAAGGTTGTTCACCCGGCGCAGCTGGGCCGGGATGACCTGCGGCGCCTCCCACGGCGGTGCGATGGGGGTGCAGCAAGACTCGATTTCTTTACACATAGTTACCATCCTTCTGTTCGTTATATGATATGGCAGAGCTGTGAATGTTTGATCGTCGAACTGTTTCACATGAAACTGTTTGATACAGGACTATTATGCTCCAAAAAAAGAGGGCTGTCAACCCTCTTTGGATGATTCGTCCCATTGGCCCAGCCCGGTGAGGATGGAAATGGCCACCTCGGGCTTATTCGTGACCACAAGCTCCGGGTCCAGCCGGAACAGCTGGCGCAGGTTGTCCCGGCTGTCCACGCCCACCGGCCAGGGCGCGACCTTGAAGCCGTGGGCGTGGGCGTTGGAGACAAGGTCTTTGTCCCGGAAAAAGGCGTGGTACTCCGGCCCGACGTAATCCACCGGGAAGCCGAACTGGGCCACATAGTTCACAAAATCCGTCTGATAATAATACTGCTGCAGAATTTCGGCCAGGCTCATGCCGGGGAAGATGGAGTAGAGAAAATCGAGACGGTCTTTTAAGTAGTAGATGAGGATGCTGTTCTCTTCGTCCAGACTGCTGGGGTCTTCCAGCAGAGCGGCCGCTTCGCTGAGGGCCTGGGGGCTGGAAAGCTTCTCCACGAGAGGGTCGGTCTTCTTGAGGCCCAGCTTCTCCCAGAAGGTGGCCGGCTGGCTGAGCTGGGATTCGGGGCTGAGGGTCATGGCGCAGGTGGCCATCTGGGGCATCCGCTCCTTCACCCGGCGGAGAGTGCCGTACTCGAAGGAGGTGAGCACGGCCTTTTCTTCCAGCCCGGCGTCAAGGACGGCGTCGATGACCCGGTCCACGATCTCTTCGTCCCGGTCCAAGTAGGGCTTCAACTCAATATGTACCATCCTGAAGTCCTGCGCGGCTTCCAGAACCTCTTCGAGGGTGGGGATCTTTTCGCCCGCGAACTCCGGGCTTTTCCATTTTCCGAAATCCAGCTGGCGCAGGTCGTCGAAGTCCATATCCGGGATGTTGCCGTGGACGCCGGTCTTGAGGTCGGTGAGGTAGTCGTGGGCCACCACGAGATGACGGTCCCTGGTGATCTGAACGTCACACTCGAAGCCGTCCGCACCCAGCGTCTTTGCCAGACGGAACGCGGTCAGCGTGTTTTCGGGGGCCAGATGGGACGCGCCGCGATGGGCGATGATGAGAGGGCGCATGGCATGGACCTCCTTAAAAGACAAAAGTTGAAAAATGCGATGCCGTTACCCATGATACACGTTTTCACAAATTTCGTCAATGACGGCGTTTCGGCCGGCAAGGCAGGCGAAAATGGGGCGAAAGTACGACTTTTACCGTCAAAACGACGAAAATCTAAGCTGGATTTTAGCACTTTTCACGAGAAAAAACCAAAAATCGGCCCATTTCTCTCCCATCTGTTTCTTCCCAACGGACAATTCCTATGGTAAGATTATAGTGTAAACGGTGAAACCTCTCCGTCACGCCTACGGCGTGCCACCTCCCCTATCGAGGGGAGGCTTTGGCATTCCGTAAAGCCTTATCTCTTCGCCAGAGGCTCCCCTCGCTAGGGGAGCTGTCGAGCGATAGCGAGACTGAGAGGTTGTTCCTACGCTGAAAGATACCTACGGAATAAGGAAAATGGAGAGTTTTGCTATGACTGAGTTCAAGCCCATCAAGGAAGGCAAGGTCCGCGAGATCTACGACAACGGCGACAGCCTCATCATGGTCGCCACCGACCGCATCTCTGCATTCGATGTTATCTTAAAGAATAAAGTCACCAACAAGGGCAAGGTGCTGACCCAGATGAGCAAGTTCTGGTTCGACTACACCCGCGACCTGCTGCCCAACCATATGCTGAGCGTGGACGTGAAGGAGATGCCCGAGTTCTTCCGGCAGCCCCAGTACGAGGGCCGCAGCATGATGTGCCGCAAGCTGACCATGCTGCCCGTCGAGTGCATCGTCCGCGGCTACATCACCGGCAGCGGCTGGGCCAGCTACCAGAAGACCGGCAAGGTCTGCGGCATCCAGCTGCCCGAGGGCCTGAAGGAGTCCGAGAAGCTGCCCGAGCCCATCTACACCCCCTCCACCAAGGCTGAGATCGGCGACCACGACGAGAACATCTCCTACGAGCAGAGCATCGACGTGCTGGAAAAGCTGTTCCCCGGCAAGGGCGAGGAGTACGCCACCAAGCTGCGCGACTATACCATCGCTCTGTATAAGAAGTGCGCTGAGTATGCCCTCTCCCGCGGCATCATCATC
>ERZ506559.345-NODE-345-length-9266-cov-4.15557_pt1 | contig 9266 bp, 8 predicted proteins | sample MGYA00513516_ERZ506559 | MGnify/ENA metagenome assembly ERZ506559 | reverse complement strand
ACCGAGATCTACACTCTTTCCCTACACGACGCTCTTCCGATCTTTGATTTTGCAAAAGTAAAAGACCCCACCTTTTTCAAGGAAAACGTGCTGAATGCTCATGCAAGTTTCCGTACTTACGCTTCCCGCGAAGAATATCGGACAGGCTCCTCTTCTTTGGCGCTGAAGCTGGACGGCATCTGGAAATTCGCCTACGCAAAGAACTACACCAGCGCCATCCCCGGCTTTGAAAAGACGGATTACGATTGCAGCGGCTGGGATGACATTCATGTTCCGGCACACATCCAGATGGAGGGCTACGACATTCCCCAGTATGCGAATGTTCAGTATCCGTGGGATGGCCGTGAAGAGGTACAGCCGGGTGAGATCCCGCAGCGGTTCAATCCGGTGGCAAGCTATGTGAAATACTTTGAGCTGCCGGAATCCATGCAGGGCAAGCCCGTCCACATCGAGTTCGAGGGTGTGGAAAGCGGCATGGCTCTTTGGCTGAACGGGTCTTATGTGGGTTACACCGAGGACAGCTTCTCCGCACACGCATTCGATCTGACTCCCTATCTCCAGCCGGGCGTGAACAAACTTGCCGTGCAGGTGTTCAAGTGGACTTCCTCCAGCTGGTGCGAGGATCAGGACTTCTTCCGCTTCTCCGGCATCTTCCGCAGCGTGTGGCTGTACGCCATCCCCACCGTGCATCTGGAAGATGTATCCGTCAAAACGCTGTTTGACGGGGATGATTTCGCTCATTCCACGCTGGAAGCTGCACTGCAGGTGGAGGGCAAGGGCGCGGCCCGTCTGACCCTGCGCCGCAGTGAGCTGGAAGTGTTCTCCGAAAAAATCCCGCTGAACGGCGGCTCTGCTCTGTTCAGCCATGCGGTGGAGAACCCCCACCTGTGGAGTGCAGAGGACCCGGCTCTGTATGAACTGGAAATTGAGCTGTTGGATGATGCAGGCCATCCGGTAGAGGTGACCGGGCAGAAAATCGGGTTCCGCAAGTTCGAGCTGAAGAACGATCGGATGCTGCTCAACGGCAGGCGCATCGTGTTCAAGGGTGCCAACCGTCATGAGTTCAGCTCCATTACGGGTCGTGCTGTGGGCGTACACACCCATGAGGAGCTGCTTCGGGACATCATCACCATGAAGCAGAACAACATCAATGCCATCCGCACCAGCCATTACCAGAATCAGGATGCACTGTACGACCTGTGCGACGAGTATGGTCTGTATCTGATCGCAGAGAACAATCTGGAATCCCATGGCACATGGGACATCCATCAGGCGGGCATTCGTGGCATCGAGGGCGTTCTGCCCAATGATAAGCCGGAGTGGAAAGCTGTCTTGTTTGACCGCATGAATTCCACTTACCAGCGTGACAAAAACCATCCTGCTGTTCTGATCTGGTCTCTGGGCAACGAATCGTTTGGCGGTGAGACCCTGCTCCAGATGGCCGAGATGGTCCGCCGCTTTGATGACACCCGTCTGGTGCATTACGAAGGTGTGGTCAATGATCCCCGCTTCCTCGAAACCACCGATATCGAGAGCCATATGTACAGCACTGTGAAGGACATTAAAGAGTATCTGGCACAGGGCGATAAGCGGCCTTATATCGAGTGCGAATACTCTCATGCTATGGGCAACTCCAACGGTGCTTTGCACAAGTACACGGAACTTGCCGACCAGAAGGACTGCGGCTATCAGGGCGGCTTTATCTGGGATTACATCGACCAGTCCATCTGGAAAAAGGACCGCTACGGCAAGTGGTTCCAAGCCTACGGCGGCGACTTCGGCGAGCGTCCTACCGACTATAATTTCAGCGGAAACGGCATTGCCTACGGTGGTGATCGTGCTCCTTCTCCCAAGATGCAGGAGGTCAAGTTCTGCTATCAGAACATCGCCGTTTCCATCGACAATTCTGGATTTGAAGTCTGGAATAAGAACCTGTTCACCTCTACGGGTGCTTTCGACTGCGTTGCTCTGCTGCATCGTGATGGAAAGCTGTATCAGCAGCAGGAACTGACCAATATTGATGTTGCTCCCGAAGAGCGTTCCAGTTTCCCGCTGCCGTTTATGATTCCTGCGCTCCCCGGTGAATATGCAGTGACCATCAGCTTCCGTTTGAAGGAGGACACCAGCTGGGCAAAGAAAGGTCATGAAGTCGCCTTTGGACAGGGTGTGATCGCTGTGGTTCGTTCCATTCCCAGCAAGAAGGTCACGCCGTTTACCGTTACGCACGGTACACACAACATCGGTGTCCGGGGCGAGAATTTCGATGTTTTGTTCTCCGATCTGAACGGCGGTCTGACTTCCTACCGCTATGCTGGCAAGGAGATGATTCAGGAGATTCCCCGGCCCAACTTCTGGCGCGCTCCCACCGACAACGACTGCGGCAACAACATGGGCGGCGTTCGCGGCCAGTGGAAGCTGGCAAGCCTGTACGCTACCGCCAAGGGCATCGGCAAGGAGATCCCGTCTGTTCATGGCGGCACCATCCTCCAGAACCCCACCTGCGAGGTGGAAGCCGACAGCGTGGTCGTGACCTATCTCTATAACCTCCAGACCAGCCCCGCAGCAGAGTGCAGCCTGCAGTACCGTGTGTTCGGTGATGGCCGCATCCAGACCACCCTGCACTATGACCCGGTGGAAGGACTTGCAGCAATGCCGGAGTTCGGTGTACTGTTCAAGATCGACGCCGATTACGACACGGTGGAGTGGTACGGAAACGGCCCTGCGGAGACCTACTGGGATCGCCAGCATGGTGCCAAGCTGGGCATTTACCAGAACAAGGTCGCAGACAACATGGCACAGTACCTTGTGCCGCAGGAGTGTGGCGCAAAGACCGCTGTGCGCTGGGCCAAGGTAGTGGACCGCAAGGGTCGCGGGCTGCTGTTTACCGCGGATGCCGCAAAGCCCATGTTCTTCTCTGCGCTGCCCTACACTCCCCATGAAATGGAGAGTGCCAAGCATCCCTACGAGCTGCCCCCGGTCCATTACACGGTCATCCGTGCCATGGGCGAGCAGATGGGCGTCGGCGGCGATGACAGCTGGGGTGCCAATGTCCACCCGGAGTATATTCCTGATGTGACTAAGCCTGTGGAGTTCACCTTTACCTTCCGTGGCATCTGATGATTGGCCTCAAATGAGGTGTTCTCCAAACTTTCTTTAACGTATTGAAGTATACAAAAATAATAAATCGGGTGCATTGCGCCCTGAATATGGACTGTTCGCACCGAGCAACGGGCCGTCACCTCCGGGTGATGTTATGAAACGCAGCACCAAATAGCCGGGCAACAGCCTGATTGAGTGATTTTCGCTTGAGAATCTCTCAGTCGGCTGTTGTCCGGCTATTTTTTATAGCTTCAGGAAGCCGGCTCCCGAAAAGGAGCAGGTTTTATGTTTGCCCTCTTTTCATGGCTGCCCCAAGTGGCGAAATATCCGTAGCATCTCCCAGTTTTCGACATCAAATATTTTTGAAAACACCTCCCGTTTTACCCCTTGTTTTCTGTTAACAGTGAAAGTTCTGCCAGACCCGGCGCGGTCATGACTACGTTGTGATGAACCGCTGAACAAACACACCGCCCACTGCCAAGGAGGTGCAGCGGGCGGTGTACATATTGAAAAAGGAGGGCAGCTTTTGATCCAAAACTGGAAATTCCAGCGTGGAGACATTTTCTTCACCCGTTTCGACAACGCTACCGGTTCAGAGCAAAGCGGGAATCGTCCGGCAGTCGTTCTCCAGAACGATGTGGGAAATTTTTACTCGCCCGCGCTGATCGTGGCCACATTGACAAGCAAGGCTGCAAAAAAGTATACCCAGCCGACCCACTGACGCATCCACCGTGACGGCGGCAAAGATCTGCCGATCCTCTGCAAGGTGTACACGGGCATGACCGTGGAGCAGGAAGCACTGCTCTTTGCCGAGCAGAACGGCTTCTCTGCGCCGCTGACAGCGGGCATCCGGCAGGCAGTAGGCCAGATAAAATCTTTGGCATTGTGGTCAAAATTGTGGTCAAAACCAAATGAGGTCAGCCCACAAACAAAAAATCCAACGATTTCTAACGTGAAATCGTTGGATTTATGGTCCGAGTGGCGAGAATCGAACTCACGGCCTCTTGAACCCCATTGTGCTTCTCTCGAAAACACAATGTACAATCCGATACTGCCTAGACTCAGTATCGTTAAATTTCAAATTCATTATACCATTCTGTTTCATTGGATGTCAAGACGTTTCATTCCTTTTGTGGTCAAATTGTGGTCAACCGACCCTGACAAATGACCATTCTCCCCTACTAAGTTACATGGCGCAATTCCGATTTTCAAAAATCGAGATTGCGCTTTTTGTTTGCACGAATTATCTATAAGGAGGATTTGTCAATCATGTCAATGAACCATCGTTGTTTTTTCATCCTTGACAGAATTGTATGACCCTTGACTACTTTTACAGACAGGCCGGAGAACTCTTTTCGTTCTTCCGCATTCCAAAGGCTCTTTTTCAGGAGCAGCAGTTTCAAGATCTGTCAACCGATGCAAAAACTCTGTACGGCATCCTGCTTGACCGTATGAGCCTTTCTGTTAAAAATGAATGGTTTGACAAAAAAGGTCGAATGTTCATCATCTTCACGATTGAGGATGTCAAGAGGACTTTGTGTTGCGCAGACAACAAAGCGACCAGACTACTCCGGGAACTCGAAAAGTTTGGTTTGATTGAACGAAAACGCAGAGGTCTGGGAAAGCCAAGTTTGGTGTATGTGAAGAACTTTTCGGCAGAATCGTCAAAATCAATATTCCAGAATCGTGATTTTCACGATTCTGGAGGCTTCAAAAACGCAAGTCAAGACCCTTCAAAATCACGATGTAATAAGACTAAAGAGAATGATACTGAAATGTGACCCCGGAACAGCTTGCCGCCCTGCTGCGGCAGTCGGCAACCGCCACCCCGAACCCGGCTGCGCTGTCTGCCGTGGGTGCAACTTTCGAGAAGGAGGTCGATGCAGATGAAGATTAAGAAACTGGGTGCGCTGCTGGTATCGGCGGCACTGTGCGCTGGCATGGCGGCTCCCGCCTTTGCCTTTGAGGGCGAAGCCGCCCCAGTGGAACAGCCTGTTCTGCCGGAAGTCGTGGAGGAAGATGTTGTCACCGTGACCGATGAGGAATCTGGTGCTCTGACCCCGGAGGGCAACCTGACGCTGGTGGACGACTACCACACCAACTACTCCGATGGCAGCGGACAGCAGTTTATCACGCTGGTGTCGAAATCTGGCAACACCTTTTATCTGGTCATCGACCGCAATGCCAAGGGACAGCAGACCGTTCACTTTATGAACCTTGTGGACGAAGCTGATCTTCTGGCTTTGATGGAGGAAGAAGATGCGGATGCCTATACCGCTAAAAAGGAAGCGGCGGCGCAGGCGGAACAGGATAAGCTGAAAGCCGAGGAAGAAGCCAAGAAAGCCGCAGAAGAAGCGGCGGCATCCGGCGAGAAACAGCCCAAGGAAAACAAGGTCACAAAGATTGCATCTGGCTTTCTGGGCGTAGTCGTGCTGATTGCGCTGGCGGCAGGCGGCGGCTTCTACTTCTTTGTCCAGCAGAAAAATAGGAAACAGGCCGAAAAAGAAGCCCTTGACCCTGATGCAAATTACACCGAGGACAAGGGCGACTTTGAGATTCCCACCGAGGATGAGCCGGCGGACACCGGCGAGGAGGATACCGAACCCATCTAAAAGAAAGGCGGCGTTACGCCGCCTACATATCATGTTATGCTAAATGTGTCATTTTGCACAAACACATATTTGTATTTTCTCACAAGAGCATTATGAAAACACTGGTAGTATAGCGACTTTCATGGTATACTCAACTAAATCGTAGTCGTTACTAATCAGAGAAACGCATTAAAAACAAGTTGTACGTAGCCATTCTATAATCAGTGGAGGATTAACACATGAAAAAATTTTCTCGCAAAGATTTTTTGAAGTTAACCAGCACCTCTGCAACAGTCTTAATTCTTAATTCTTAATCATCTATTACCGACATCTTTTGCCAGCTCTCCCAAAATTGAGACTCTTTCGGATACAGCTTTAAGCAACTTATATGAAGAACGTGCTCAGTTAATCTGTTTAGGAAAGTTTGACGAACTTGCCACAATTGATAAACAGTTAAAAAATATGGGCGTTGAATTTTTAAGTTCTGAAGATGTTGAAAAAAAAATTTGCAATGTCCAGTAAAGTAGCCCGTGTTTCACAACCAACATCTGCCAATGTTACTTGGACATCCAAAAGAGTAAACTATACATATAACGGTGTGACTTATGAGGCGAAGCGTGGCAAGTACACTTCCGTCAAGGGCAAGGGGCAGAAACGGTTTATCCGTTTCCGCACACTGGGCATCGGCTATGGTGAGGACGAGATCAAGGCGGTGCTGGAGGGCAAGGCGAAACACCAGCCGTACCAGAAGCAGCCGCCCAAAGAACAGCCCTTCCAGTTGCTGGTGGACATTCAGGGAAAAATGGCCGAGGGCAAAAGCGTCGGCTACAAAAAGTGGGCAACAAAGTTCAACCTGAAGGAGATGTCCAAGACCCTGCTGTTTTTGCAGGAGCAGAAAATCGGCAGCGCCGAAGAACTGCGGGAACATGCAGCGGCGGCAACGGAACGGTATCATGCTATGGGAGATTCCATCAAGGCAGCGGAAGCAAGGCTGACAGAAATCGCCGTGCTGAAAACCCACATCATCAACTATGCCAAGACCCGTGAGGTGTACGCTGCTTATCGGAAAGCCGGGTACAGCAAAACCTTTCTGGACGCCCACCGGGAGGAGATTACTCTGCACAAGGCGGCGAAAGCTGCCTTTGACGAGGCTGAGATGCAAAAGTTGCCGAAGGTTAAGGAACTGGATGCGGAGTTTGCAGAACTGCTGACCAAGAAGAAAGCCGCCTACCCGGACTACCGCAAGGCACGGAATGAGATGCAGGGACTGGTTCGGGCACAGAAAAACGTGGAACGATTTTTTGCGGAAGAAAAGCCAGCACAGGAGAACGAGCAGGCTCGATAAGAACAAATTGCCGGGAGTTGACCGTAAGAGGTCTGCTTCCGGCAATCTTTTTTTCGTTAGTTCAATCTTTAACGGAATTGTTTATCTCTTTCGATTGTGTATGTTCATGCGTTTAACAGGTATCCTATGGAGTGTAAAGAACACGATAGGATGAGGTTGCGCTATGAAAGAGCTTTTTGGACAGAGACTGCGGGAGCAGCGTATAAAGCATGGGTTGACTCTGGAACAACTTGCGGAAAAATCCGAGCTTTCCTCCAACTATATCGGCATGGTAGAGCGTGGCTTAAAGGAACCCGGCCTTGCCACCATTGTTAAACTTCTGAACGCTCTGAATATTTCCGCAGACACATTGTTATGTGATCTGGTTCCCAGTGCATCTCATGTGACCGACGACGAGATCCGCAAGCGACTGGAAGGCTTGACCCCCATCCAGAAAAAAGCAGCCCTCGATTTGCTGGATACCTATATCAGCAATCTCCCCTACCTCACAAACGAAGAATAAATCGCAAACTTTGCAAGCGCATCGGCTGAAATTTAGCCGATGCGCTTTTCTTTTGCATTCCCTTCGGTTATAATCATCTTTATAGAATGTATTGTTTCCTAAAGAGTTGATTATTTGGGGTGTCAAAATGAGAAAACTACAGTACAGTATTTTAGCCGACATTCAGGATGCGATCGAGCGGGCAAAGCAGGGCAAGCTGGCGTTATTCTGGCAGCGCACCATCCAGCGGGAATACCGCTGCAAGAAAGTCACCCCTGCCGAACAGCAGGCGTATGAGCAGTTGCAGAGCATTCTCTCCGAGACGCCGCAATGGAGCGATGAAGAAGAGCTGCGCTCCGGCATGGAGAAAATTGACGGCAGGGTCTGGTTCTGCTATTTCTGGATTGACCACAATTCCATGGTGCAATTGACGGAAGATCGCAACGGCAGATTCCATGTTGCCTACGTTCTGGATAGAGATGCTTCCCCAGCAGTGCGCCGGAAGGCTGCACTGCTGGCACAGAAAGAGCTTGCGGACTGTATAGGAGGATGCCGCCGTGTCTATGTTTTCCTTTATAAAAAAGGACGCTGCCGCCTCTGGGTAAGAGGTTGCAGCGTCCTTTTGGCATCAGAGGGCGAATGGTCTGTCAGATTGGACGGCTCCTAATGAATGAGATTTTAGCTTGCATTTTCCTGTTCGTCAAGAATGCGCCAGCCGTCCATCAGGTCTGAATTTTCCATAATAAAGGTATGGGCAGTATCCTGTCCCCACGAGTTATCGTATTTCAGCATCAGATAATCGCTCAACTCGGTTCGATTTTTGAACTTTAACAAGCGATACGGCTCCTGAAAAGCGACCTTTTCGACGAAATAGACCGCATCCGATGTGGGAAGCATAACGCCGACATGACCGATCATAAGAGAATTGTCCGTTTCAGAGAACTGATCGTGCAGGACTACGGAGACGAGACGGATCTTATCATCGTCCACGAAGGAGAGACCGCGTTTCTTCCATTCCTGCTGAATCGTTTTCAAATGGGTAGGAATATCGGTCGTATTGGTGGTTTTAACCGGGGCGAACAGCGCATCAAACTTTTGCCGTTCGTCGCCGCAAAGGGATTCCGGGTCAGAATCCAGTGTTTCATAGTCCATAAACAGGGTGTCCTCGGCTGAGTCAAGGTCTGCCTTGCCCGTGACAGTGATAAAATCACCGAACAGCCCACAAGCGGTGATCCGACAGTTCCAGCCGGGGAAGGTGTCATATTTTTCCGTCCATGCGTCCTGCATGGAGTAAGGATCGTATTTCAGATCCGAAGGCTTGGCATTTTCAAACCCTGTGGTGAGCCATGCCGGGTCCACAGCATTGTTGAACTTTTGCACATGATCCAAGAAGGTCTGTATCCGCAGGTCGGATACGCCGGCATCCTGCAAAAGTTTGGAAAGAAGAGCCTGTGTATCCGAATCTGATAAATTGGAGTATTCGATTTGCTGAAGGACGGGCTGAGAGGTTTTTTGAGTGCAGCCCACTGCCAGAAGCGCACTGCAAAAAAGTGCAGCGGTGCAGACAAGAAAAGTTCGACGTTTCAAAAATGGTCACCTCGTTGTTTTTTTTTTTTCGGAAAATTTCTTTGAGTGCCGGAGTCTCCACCATAGGCGGAGAGAGCAACGCCGTTGGTCTCGTAACGAATGGTATCACAGATAGACAAAGAAAATCAATGACTTCTGTCGTATTTGACCATATATAATGTTG
>ERZ506559.319-NODE-319-length-10397-cov-4.30149_pt1 | contig 10397 bp, 10 predicted proteins | sample MGYA00513516_ERZ506559 | MGnify/ENA metagenome assembly ERZ506559 | reverse complement strand
CTTCCGATCTCCAGCTCGTCCTCGAAGGTGGAGACGGCGCTTTCCGTCAGGGCGATGGAGCTGGTGACGGCGGCGAAAAGCACCAGCGTGAAGAAGAGGATGCCCACCACGGTGCCGAGGCCCATGCTCTCAAAGACCTTCGGGATGGTGATGAACATGAGGGCCGGGCCGGCCTGCAGGGTGTCCGGGTCGCCGCCCGAGAAGGAGAAGACCGCCGGAATGATCATCAGGCCCGCCATGATGGCAATGGCCGTGTCGAAGATCTCCACGTTCTCGGTGGACTCTTCGATGGAGACATCCTTCTTCATGTAGGAGCCGAAGGTGACGAGGATGCCCATTGCGATGGAGAGGGAGTAGAACATCTGCCCCATGGCGGTCACGACGGTCATCCAGGAGAAGTGGGAGAGATTCGGCACGAGGAAATACTTCACGCCCTCCAGCGCACCCGGGCGGGTGACGGAGTAGCCCGCGATGATGACGGACAGCACCACGAGGATGGGCATCATCACCTTGGAGACCCGCTCCACGCCGTTGCGCACGCCTGCAAAGATGATGGCGAGGGTGAAGATGGTAAAGAGGACAAAGCATATCTCCGCCGAAGCGCCGCTGGAAATGAAGGCCGAGAAGTAGCCGTCTGTGGCCAGCTCACTGCCGTGGCCGCTGATGTAGTCGGCCAGATACCGGATGACCCAGCCGCCGATGACCGAGTAATAAGGCACGATGAGGATGGGGATGATGGCGTTTATCCAGCCGCCGAAGGAGCGCCTGCCCTTGCGGACGGCGGCGAATGCGCCCACCGGGCTTTTCCTGGTCATCCGGCCCAGCGCCGTCTCGGCCACGATCATGGTGTAGCCGAAGGTGAAGGCGAGGATGATGTAGATGAGCAGGAAAATGCCGCCGCCGTACTTTGCTGCGAGATAGGGGAAACGCCAGATATTGCCGAGGCCTACCGAAGCGCCTGCCGCCGAGAGGACAAAGCCGATCTTGCCCGAAAAGGCGCTTCGCTTGTGCTGATTTTGGTTCATTGGATTCTCCTCTTTTCACAAATTTGAATAAGTCCAGTGTAACACTGCCGCAGGCGGGATTCAACAGATTTTCCGATAAAAACCGCGAAACTCATCGAAAGAATCGAACGGCAGCATTAAAAAATAAGCACAGAGGCCCAGAGACCTCTGCGCATGAAGATACAGATTCAGTCCACTACCGGCACATCCAGCCCGAATTCCAGCGGGCGGAAACGGGGGCAGACGTTCTCGGTGATGCAGATGACCGACGCGGCCAGGCGGCTGCCGATCTCACAGGACTGGGCCAGATTCTTGCCGTAGGTCAGGCCGATGACCGTACCGGCAAAGAAGGCGTCGCCTGCGCCGGTGGTGTCGATGACGTCCACCTTCTTGGCGGGTACGACGCCGCACTCGCCGGTGTGCTTGGCGTAGACGGCACCCTGACCGCCCATGGTCACCACCATGCTGGGCATGTTGGCGCTGTGGACGTTCCGGGCCAGTACCTGAGCCATCTGGCTGGGGGCGAGATGCTCGTAGTCGTCCGAGAAGAGCAGACCGGCCTCCTGCTGGTTGCAGACGAAGCAGTCGATCTGCTGCAGATAGTCGCGGCGCTCCATGGCGATGCTCATGTTGGAGACTGCGGCAAAGACCTTCTTGTTGTATTTCCTGGCATAGCGGAGCACCTGCTTGACCGTGTCTTTCTCGAGATCCAGCTCGATGGCGATGGCGTCGCAGTCCTTGAAGATCTCGTCGCCCTTCTCCTCCAGCAGGGTGGTCAGCGGGGTGGTGTCAGGGCGCTTGGAGATGGCGGCGTGGACGTCGCCGTCGTTGTCAAAGATGGCCAGCCATGTCCCCATGCCATCGGGGACCTTCTGGATGTACCGGGTGTTGACCTTGTGGTTGTCCAGTTTATTGATGACGTCCTGGCCCATGCCGGTGTCGTCCACCAGACCCACGAAGGTGGGGCGCAGCTCCACATTGGCGATGTCCTCCGCCACGTTCCGGCTCACACCGCCATGCACCTGTTCAATGCGGCCGGCGTTCCGTCCGCCGGGGATGTAGGTGGAGAGGGGATAGCCCTTGATGTCCACGAAAACTGCGCCGATGACTACGATTCCCATATTTGAAATTCCTTTCCTGAATAAGAACTCTCGTTGACTTCTGTCCTATTTACGCTTCTTCTGCCTTTTGCGCCCGAATATCGTCGCCCATAAAGAGGAAGGGGACAAAAGAGGAGAGGCGGCTGGAGATTTTTTCGGTGTAGAGCTTTTCCAGCAGAGCGCCGTCGGTGATGTTGGTGGTGACGATGGTGGGCAGCTTCGCGCCCAGACGGTTGTTCAGCAGGCTGTAAAGGGTGCTGATGAGGAAGCTGGAGTTGAACTCGGAGCCCAGGTCGTCGAGGATGAGCAGGTCGGCCCCGGCGGCGGTGCGCAGGAGCATCTCTTCCTCCCCGGCGGGGTCGGAGCCGAAGTGCAGGGCCTCGAGCTTCGAGAAGAAGTCGGGGCTGGACACATAGATGACGTCGAAGCCCTTTTCCAGCGCCTCTCCGGCGATGGCCAGAGCGGCATGGGTCTTGCCCAGACCGGCGTTGCCGAGGAGCATCAGGCTCTCGCTGGTGGTATCGAATTCGTCGGCGTAGCCGCGCAGGTCGTCCAGAAGGGTGGACATATAACTCCGTACCGGCTCACCGAGGGAGGCGTCCATCCGGGCGGGGTAGTAGCGCAGCTCCATGGTATCGAAGCTGGAAATGGAGAGGCTGGACAGAGCCTCGATCTCCGACCGGCGGAGCTGCTGCATCACCTTGTGGACGCAGCTGCAGGTGCGTCCGTCCACAATGCCGGTGTCTTCGCAGAGCCTGCAGGTGAAGTGCGGCTCCAGTGCGTCGGCGGGACGGCCGCTGGAGGCCAGCAGGTCGGCCAGCTTTTTGCGGGCATCGGTGAGGGCCGCAGCGGCATCGGTGCGGTCTTTGCCCGCCGCACCGGCCAGTGCGCAGCGGATGCCCCGCACCCGCACCTCTTCTTCGGCGTGGCGCAGCCCGGGGACAGCGGCCTCGGCCTCAGCGCGGGCGTCCTCCGCCTTGGCCCGTGCGGTCTGACGACGGCGGGCGACGGTGCGCAGGGCTTCCTGATACAGTTCGTTTTTGGTACGCATAGTGTCTCCTTATGCCGGGGGTCACTCGGACTTTTTCTTGAGGGTGCGGCGGCGGGCAGCGTTCTTGAGGAAGTCGTTGCCGCTGGGGGTCTCGCGGTCTACCCGGATGTTCCGGCTGGCGCCGGCAGCGGCCACCGGAGTGCGCACATCGTGGATATTGCGCAGCCCCTTGGCGTTCCAGGTCTTGAGGATGCTGTTCCAGTACCACAGGTCGCGCTTCGGCCCGGCCTGCACAGCGGCCTCCTGCACCATGGCATCGTCGTAGCCGTAGACCTCATACCACCGGGCGATGGCTTTCCGCCCGCCGAGGGTGAGCTCGCTGTCCGGGATGCCCAGCAGGGAGGCAACATACTGCTCCCGGGTCTGGCGGAGGGCCAGCAGCTTGAGGTGGGCGTCGGCCTGTTCGCCGGTCTCCACGCCCTCGGCCCGCCAGACCTTCAGCTCGTGGAGGACGGCGGCCATCGTCCGCTTGCCCCGGCTGGCCACATAGGCCACACAGAGCATGACGGTCTCGGGGGCAAAGCCCTCCTGTACGTAGAGGTTGACCAGCTTTTCCATCTCGCTGTGGGTCAGCGGGCGGGCAAAGCCGGTCTGAGCGCAGTCGATGAGGCTCGAGATCATGGGGTCGGTGCGGCTTGCGGCGGCGATCTCCGCCCAGGTCATGGGGGCAGGAGCGGAGGGCTCTGCTCCCGGCGCGGCGTTCTCGTCGTAGCGCTCGAGAAGCCCCGCACCGGCCCAGAAGGAGAGGGCGCTTTCGGCGGAGATGCGGCTGCGCAGTTTGAGGTCGGCACAAATTTTTTCGGGGTCGGTGACGCCGGTGGCCAGCACATACAGCGCGACCCGGACGTTGTATTCCTCAGCGATGCCCAGCTTGGAAAAGATGAGCTGCGGCACCGGGATGGTGTCGCCCCTGAGCTCTTTGAGACGGTATATCATTTGCTTTCCCCGCTTTCTGCGTCCTCGTCCTTCGGCGGCGGTGACCAGGGCTCACAGTCCAGGATGGAGGGCCGCTGCTTCCAGAGCGCCAGGTCAGCGCTGTAGGCAGAGGACAGATACTCTGCCGCTGCGGCCCGGCCCTCGTCCGTCAGCGGAAAGACCATCTTCCGGCGCAGGGCGGGGTCTGTGCGGTCCAGCGCCCAGGGGTCGGGCCAGATGTCCACCGTGAGGATGGCTTCCTCTTTCTGTGCGCCCTCGCCGCCGTCCGGGTCAGGCACGCTGCGCTTGCCGGGTGAGAGCAGATAGCGCATCCCGTCCTCGCTGCCGCTGTATTGATTCTTGCACTTGAAATAGTGCAGAAGGGGTACAAAAATCATGACGTCCCTCTCAGTTTTAGACTTGCTGAAATGATAAAAGCGCCAATTCTTGACGAATCAGCGCTCTTTTTGTGGAGCAGGATACGGGACTCGAACCCGCCGCCTACTGCTTGGGAAGCAGTCGCTCTACCGGATGAGCTAACCCTGCGTTTACTCATTTATTGTAGCAAAGGACACGGGTTTTGTCAACTGCTTTTTGGCTCGATTTTGGTCGGGAGCAGAAACTCCCCTGTCGGCAGCGTAGAAAATCAAATTTTACGTTATAGCAATGCAACTTTTTGATGCAACAGCGTTGAATTGCCTATCGCAAAGATGCCGTTTCGATAGGCACTATTTTTGAAAATTGCGATAAACAAAAAAGACCACCGTTCTGCCCGCAGGAAATAAGGGCAGGAGGGTGGTCTTTTGAACGGACTGTGACTTACAGCTCAGCCAGAGCGCGCTTGAGGTTCTGGGCGATCTGGTCAGGGCAGCTGGTGGGGCGGGGGCCGCAGGTGGTGCCTTCCATGCGGGCGATGGCGTCCTCAGCCTTCATGCCCTTGAGCAGGCGGCTGATGCCCTTCAGGTTGCCGTTGCAGCCGCCGATGACCTCGATGGACTCGATGGTGTGGTCATCGTTCAGCACGATGTGGGTCTCCTTGGAGCAGGTACCCTTGTTGGGGTAGCTGAAAGACTTGCTCATATTCAAACTTCCTCTCTTTATATCCGACTGACAGGCGAGCGGACTCGCGCAGTATCTTTATTATATCCCTGTCAGGTGGGGAAGTCAATGTGGCCCGGTCATAGAGCACCGCCCCGGCGCTTGCGGGCCAGTGCCTCGATGCGCGCGATCTGGTCGTCCTCAGTGACGCAGGCACCCACCGGGTGGGGCTTGCCGTGGTTCGCGCCGTGGAAGTCGCTGCCGCCGGTGACGGTGAGGTCGTGCTTCTTGCAGAGCTCAGCGCACTCGGCCCTGTCCTCGGGGCTGTTGCGGGGGTGATACACCTCGATGCCGTCGATGGCCCCTTCGGCCACCAGCTCCCGCAGCAGGGGCATGCTCTTGTACACCGTCGGGTGGGCGAACACCACCACGGCCCCGGCGGCCTTTGCCGTGGCCAGCACCTCCCGCACCGGAGGGTAAGCGGGGGAGTGGAGGCATTTGCCCCGCGGCTCCCAGCCGAACAACTCGTGATAAAGCCCGGTGTAGATGCCGTCGCACAGGCCCAGCTGCTGCAGCGCCTGCATGATGCCGCTCTTGAAGAGGACGCCGCTGTCCTGCGCATATTCCAGCGCCTGCTCGGTGCGGAACTGGGGGTACAGCGCCTCGATCTCCCGGCAGCTCTGCAGAGCGCACTCGTTGCGGCGCTGGCGCATGATGTCGCAGTGCCGGCGCAGGGCAGGGCAGTCGAGGTCGGGCCAGAAGGTCAGCAGGTGGACGCGGTGGCTGCGCTCGAAGTCGTAGCCGGTGAGCTCGGCGGCGGGGATGAGCCGCACGCCGTCCTGCACCGGGTGGTCGTAGGCGTACTGGGCGCTGAGTGTGGTATCGTGGTCAGAAAGGGCCAGAGCGCTCAGCCCCAGCCGCGCTGCCATCAGGGGCAGGCGGTGGATGGGGACAGAGCCGTCAGAACAGGTGGAATGAGTATGAAGGTCGCCAGCCATAAGTTACTTTCCCTCGATTTTTATAGATTTCTGCGATTAGTGTACCACAAAAATCATTGGGGAACAAGGGAGCCTTACACGGCCTTGCCGCCCACCGTGAGCGTGGAAGAACGGATGTGGTGGGTGAGAACGACTTCGGCGTCCTCGCCGCCCATGGCCAGCAGTTCATCCACCGAGAGGGTGGTGGAGCAGAGGATGGTCTGGAAGGTGATGGCCTCGATGCCCTCAGCCCGCAGCTGACGCAGGGCGGCCAGCGAGATGCGGAAGGAGGCTGTGAACCGTCCGACGCAGACGGTGAGGGCATTGCCGCTCTGGGTGTTTGTGTAGGAGATGCGCTGGCCGTCCTTGTCGGTGACAGTCAGGCCGGGGAGGGAAAAGGCAGGTGCGGACGGGGTGGCAGAGCCGCCGTCAGAAGAGGAAGAAGACTCTTCCGGCTCCACAGGGCGGGGGATAGAGACCTGCTTGGTTTTGCCATTAGCGTCGGTGGCGGTGACTTTTGCGCCCGGGCCCAGCTTGTCCTTGATGGTGTCGAGGTCGAGCTCACTGCCGTTCTGCGAGAGGGCCTTGCCGTTGCTCTGGGTTCCCTTGCCAGCCTTGGCGGTCAGCTCGAGGCTGCCCGACAGATCGATGCCGCTGCTGGAGATGCCGTCGCCGCCGGAGAAGTTGCCGCTTCCGCCATTGGCCGTGACCGTACCGCCGGAGACGGCGACACGGTCGAAGCTGGAGATGCCGCTGCCGCCGTTGTAATCGCCGTTGCCGCCATTGGCGTTGACCGTACCGCCGGAGACGGTGACGCCGCTGCTGCTGGAGATGCCGCTGGCGCCCTTTCTGGAGCTGCTGTCGCCGCCGTTGGCAGTAACCGTACCGCCGGAGATGGCGACACGGTCGGAACTGGAGATGCCGTCGCCGCCGCTGTAATCGCCGTTGCCGCCAGTGGCTTTGACCGTACCGCCGGAGATAGTGACGCCGCCGCTGTCGCTGCAGATACCGCGGCCGCCGAAGCCATTACTGCCCGTGCTACCGCCTCCGGTGGCAGTGACCGTACCGCCGGAGATGGTGACGTCGCCGCTGTCGCTGCAGATGCCGTCGCCGCCGGAGATGTTGCCGCTTCCGCCATTGGCCGTGACCATACCGCCGGAGATGGTGACGCTGCTGCTGTTGCTGCTGTAGATGCCGCTGCCGCCGTCGTCGCCGTTGGCAGTGACCGTACCGCCGGAGATGGTGAGGCTGCTGCTGTTGCTGCTGTTGCTGCTGTAGATGCCGCTGCCGCCGTCGTCGCCGTTGGCAGTGACCGTACCGCCGGAGATGGTGAGGCTGCCGTTGCGGGAGATATGGATGCCGCTGCCGCCGGCGCCGCCTTGGGCCGTCAGGCTGTCATTTTCGCCGCCGGAGATGGTGAGACTGCCGGTGCTGGCGATGCCGTTGCGGCCATAGTTGCCGGTGCCGCTGATACCACCGGTGAGATGGTTGTCGCCCTTCAGGGTCAGCGTCACGTCGCCTTTCGAAGTGAGGGCGGAACCGGAGTCGGCCTTGATGTTCACATCCTGAAGCGTGACCTCGACCTTATCGCTCCCGGCGTCGATGGTCACGGTGTTGGAAGAAGCTTTGTCCTTGTTCTGATTTGTGATGATGGTGTCTTTATCGTTGTCAACCGTATCTTTGCCGGCCTGCTCCACCTTGTTGGTGCCGGCCTCAGTACCCGCCGAAATCGTGATGTTACCATCCTCGATGTACCATGTCCCTGCAAAGGCCGGGGCGGCAAGGGTGGTGAGCATTGCGGCGGTCAGGATAAACGCCGCTGCCCGCTGAGAGGCCGGACGGGGAGAATCGATACCCCTCCCCGTATGAAGGGGACGACTCAGAACACGCATCGCAAGCTTACGATAAGACAGCATACAAAAACCTCCTTTGAATGTTGAAAAAATATGGACGTTCGATTGATACAATTATAGCATTTCTGGGGGGAGTCAAGCAAGCAAAACTGCATGAAATGCTGCTTTTCGTGCGTGAATGACAAAAAAACTATGAAAAACGCCGGGTTTTGCTTTTCTGCACAAGGTATGGTATACTGGAAAAGAAAAATCAGCCAACCCGGCGGGAAAAAGGAGAAACGGAAACATGAAAACGAAATTTGGCATCGTGGGCTGTGGTTTCCCCGGCAATATCGTGGCCGACGCATGGGAGAAGGGCCTGCTGGAAGACTACGAGCCGGTGGCCGTCTGGGTACGCAAAGGCGGCGATGGACGGATGCAGTAAGCCGCAGCCAAAAACGAAAAGGTCGCTGTGTCGGAGAAGCGCTCTGCGGCACAGATGGAAACCTGGAAGAAACTGTGCCGGAGAAGGCATGAAAAAGTACAAAGATAGGGGAGAGTGCTTCGATGGACTATATCAGAGTTACCAAAGAAAACATCGACAGGGAACACATCTGTTGCGCCATGTCCGGCAAACAGAGCCTTGCCAAGAAAGAATGGCTCAAGCAGCGCTTTGAGGAGGGACTTGTTTTTTACCGCAGTGCAGAGCGCGGCAAATGCTTTATCGAGTACATCCCGGCAGAAAACGCATGGGTACCCATTGATGCAGCAGGCTGGCTTTATATCAACTGTCTGTGGGTCTCCGGTTCCTTGAAAGGTCACGGCTATTCCAGCGAGCTGCTGGAAGAATGCCTTCGGGATGCCAAGGCGCAGGGCAAAAACGGCGTTTGCATCCTGTGTGCCGAGGGGCGCAAACGGGATTATCTCGCCGACTCCAAGTTTTTGACCCATAAGGGCTTCCAGGTCTCAGACATCTCCGATTGCGGCATCAACCTCATGTATCTGCCCCTTGCAGAGAATGCCCGGCCGCCAAAATTCAAGGACTGTGCCAAGCATCCCAGGGTGGAGGAAAACGGCTTTGTCCTCTACTATACCGACCAGTGCCCCTACACCTATTATTGGGTGCCAAAGGTGCAGGAGGCTGCAAAGGAACATGGGATTCCGTTCAAAGCCGTTCACATCACCGAGAAAGAGACGGCCCAGAATGTGCCTGCACCGGTCACAACCTACGCATTGTTCCGGGATGGGAAGTTTGTGACCCAGAGCATCCAGTCGGACAAGAAATTTTTGAAATTGGCGGCAGAATAATTGAATCAAGCAAGACGCCAGACGCGCAGACGCAGTGCAGCCCATAGAATGGGGGTGCGCTGCGTTTTTTGGAGGATTTTATATGGAAGAAATTGTTGTATATGTTCACGGAAAGGGTGGTTCGGCACAAGAGGCCGAGCATTATAAAGCCCTATTCCCTGATTGTGAAGTAATTGGTTTCGACTACCACGCACAATCTCCATGGGAAGCCACGGAGGAATTTTCCGGATTTTTTACGGCAGTGCGGAAACGCTGCGGGAAGCTCACACTGGTGGCAAATAGCATTGGTGCGTTTTTATCTTTGTCCTCGTTGAATGATAAATTGGTGGATACCGCTTATTTTATTTCTCCAGTAGTCGATATGGAGCAACTGATTTGCAACATGATGCAATGGGCTGACATCTCCGAAGCAGAACTTGCAGAGAAACTGGAAATTCCCACAACATTTGGAGAAACGCTGTCGTGGAAATATCTCTGCTATGTCCGAGAGCATCCGATTTCATGGAAAATCCCTACCCGCATTTTGTATGGGGAAAAGGATGCTCTGACCTCCATGGAAACCATAAAAGCCTTTGCGGAAAAGAACAACGCAGAGCTGACCGTTATGCCGGGCGGAGAGCATTGGTTTCATACGAAAGAGCAGATGCAATTTCTGGATCACTGGATAAAGAATAGGAGACCCTGCAATGAAACAGAAAATAAGGACGGCTTCGCTTCTCCTGCTTATAGTTCTGGGAACCGGGCTGGCAGCTTGCCCTGCCTGCAGCAGGGCCGTGCTGTTCGAATCCCTCTGGGTCACAAAGCCGGCGTGTGACTATGTGTATGCAAAAGAAAAGCAGCAGCGTTAAAATTACGCTGTTGCTAAAAGTGGACCTAGAGGGATTCGAACCCTTGACCTCTCGGATGCGAACCGAACGCTCTCCCAACAGTCTCGCTTTTGTGCAAACCTTATGCACTACGAGAAAAGAAAAATCAACGTATATTCGTCCATATAAAATGCCCTGCCAGCACAATGGACTTTCCTGACTGTAAGTACGACCACCAAGCCTCTGATTTTCAGGATGAAGCGATTTGGGATGTAATATGGTTGGCGGACAAGTGAGCTACAGGCCCTTGAGATGTAACTCATCTGGGGTTCAGATGTATCGCATCCCAATTCACAATAAAATACG
>ERZ506559.264-NODE-264-length-13542-cov-6.08193_pt1 | contig 13542 bp, 10 predicted proteins | sample MGYA00513516_ERZ506559 | MGnify/ENA metagenome assembly ERZ506559 | reverse complement strand
CTTTCGCACTCTGCTGAACTGTCTTAAATGCATTATTTACGAGGATTGCTATAGACGGTCGTAAATTGCAGGCAAGATATGGAACATAAAAAAGTATCTGATAAGGGGGTATTAGATCATGTCTGCTTATCAGATACTTTGTTTATGCTTCTGGCTGTGTTCGTGTCATCAGTTGATTAGTTTGATATTTATGATCAATTCTCGAAAAATGTGACAGTAAAACCATCAGTTCCTATAGTTACGTCAGAAATAGTATCATTATCCCAGAGAGCATCCGTAATGACCGACTTTAAGGCTTCGTCCAGAATAAGATTAAATTCTTCTTCGATAAGTGAGAATGGAACCAATTTCTGGACTTCTGCACATTCCAGAATAAAATTAAGTATTTTTTCTTCCATGATAAATCCTCCTCGTAAAATTCCATACAGCATATATTACAATAAACAAAGCAATCTGTCCACCTTAGATTTTATTTTTGATAATTCATTATGGTACGATACAGGTGGCGGTATATGACAACCGATTAGAAATTACTTCTCCAGGAAAGCTGCCAATGGGACAAATATTCATATCGGATGTACCTTGATGGTGGAGATATATAGCTAATTATTCAGAACTTTCATAGACAAAACGGATTCCATCGTATATACTTTGAGTAGAAACGAAAAAAGAAAAGTAACTGTTCATGATAGTTTGGAGTATCTGCGTAATGAACAGCTACGGGAAAAAGGGGAACAGTTATGTTATTGGTAAAGAATGCAGAGATTTACGCACCGGAATATCTCGGTAAAAAGGATCTTTTGATTTGCGGGGGAAAGATTGAATGTATACAGGATTCCATCAGAGAATTGCCTGTGGAGTGCGAGGTGCTGGATGCAGAGGGCAAGATTCTTACTCCCGGATTTTTAGATCAACATGTACATATCACCGGAGGCGGTGGAGAGGGAAGCTTTCATACGCGGACACCGGAATTACAGATGTCAGAACTGGTAGAGAACGGTATCACAACAGTGGTGGGACTTCTGGGTACGGATGGTATCACCAGGAGTGTGGACAATCTTTATGCGAAGACCCGGGTACTCTGTGAGGAGGGCGTGAGTGCTTATATGCTCACAGGTGCTTACGGATATCCCAGCCCGACTATCACAGGTGAAACAGACAGGGACATCGTATTCGTGAATGAGATTTTGGGTGTGAAGCTGGCGATATCTGATCACCGGGCACCTAATGTGACTGGTGATCAGTTGGTTCAGATTGCAAGTAAAGCTCGTGTGGCGGGAATGCTCAGTGGAAAGCCAGGCATTGTGGTGCTTCACATGGGAGATGACAAAGATGGTCTTGCGCCGGTATTCCGGGCATTGGAGGTGAGTTCTGTTCCTGTACGGATTTTCCGTCCCACTCATGTCAACCGGAATGAAAAGTTGCTGGAAGAGGGCTACGAATTTCTGAAGCGGGGAGGTTATATTGATCTGACCTGCGGTATGCACACTTCACCGGGAGAATGTGTTCTGGAGGCTAAAAAGCGGGGACTGCCCACAGAGCATATCACAATGAGCTCTGACGGACACGGAAGCTGGTCTAATTATGCTGAGGACGGCAGCCTTCTGGAGATAGGTGTATCTGGTGTGGATGCACTTTATAAAGAGTTGAAATATATGGTACAGGTTCTGGGAATGACTCTGGAGGAAGCACTGCCTTATATGACCTGTCAGGTTGCAGAGGGGCTGGATTTACTGGGAATCAAGGGAACTGTTGCAGAGGGGGCCGATGCGGATCTGTTGCTGTTTGATCAGGATCTGACGCTGGATACTTATGTAGCCAGGGGAAAGATCTTTATGAAGCATGGAGCGGTGATTCGAAAAGGCACCTATGAGAAGTAAAAAGAGAATAAAAACGAAACCGGATATATGGCTTTCTGTTGGAAACCTGTATATCCGGTTTTGTTTTTGGGCTAAAAATCAGGATGGCAAAGTGTCGATAAAAATCTGCCGTTCAGATGGTGATACACTATCGATGACAAGACAGGATGCCAGAATATTGAGCATAGCCATAGGTGCAGTCATAGAGTTATAAAACAGCTTCGTAGATGTGGGACAGAGAAGCAATAGTGTGCTGTGCGCAGCTGCCGGTGAAGTATCACTGTCTGTGATGGTCAGAATCGGTACCCCTGATTTAGCTGCTTTTTTAGCAATATTTCCAATCGGAAAATAATAGCGGGGGAAAGAGAAAAAGATTACCAGGTCACCATCCGTCAGCTGTTGGATAATCTTCTGGGTGACTTCCAGATCCGATAAATCAATCAACGCAGAATGCAAGTACAGAATTTCCAAACGGCTCTGTAAAAATTTGCCGGGAACCAGAGAAATATCATGGGCAAAGATGTAGATACGGGTGCTTTTCCGGATTTCATCAGAAGCCTTTATGACAGATTCCAGATTGATGTTGGTAATAAAATCAGAGAAAACTGTGGCCTCTGTATTGCAGATTTCATGAAGCATTTGTTCCCGCTCGGTGTCTTCGCCTGAGGTACGCTCTGGCAGAAAAAAGGAAGAAGAGGAGGCCTGCTTAATCATTTTTTGGGTATAGTCCCGAAACTGCTCCTTTAAGTCCAGAAAGTTGGAGTACCCCAGTTTTTGACAAAAACGAAGCAAAGTCAGCTCGGAGGTACCGGTCTGATGGCTTAGCTGTGCCAGTGTAATGTAGCTGATTTCCTCCGGATTAGCAATTAGATAATCTGCGATTGTTTTCTGCTTTTTTGTCAGGGCAGGATAAAGTTTTTGAAGATGCTCTAAAATATCCATAGATATTACACGATGTCCTTTCTTTGCATGGCGCATGCAATGTTTTATATTTTTTTCATAAAAATATAAGTAAAAACTTTACAAATTTATTATAGCATGTATAATGGAAAATATAAAGTAAAGTATATACTTAACAAAAAATCGAAAAAAAATCATAGTATATATTACATGATTTTCTTTCGAAAGCAAAGGAGGAAAAAGGCTATGAAGAAACTTTTTGAGAAACACTTCGAACGGACATGGTTGATTATTTTTCTGATTATGTTTGTATTAATTATGATTCCGTTCCCGTTTTTCTACAGCGAGACGTATATTCCCGCATTTGGTGGTGTTCCGCTCTATATATTCGGATGGATTGTTCACACTGCCATTACATTTGTGCTGATTATTGTTTATTATCGCATGTGTATGAAGAGAAAAGAATATCACACTTATGATGAGGAGGACAAATAAATGAATGGAGCAGCAGTAATTCAGCCAGCACCGATTCCTTTCTATACAGTTCTGGTACTTTATCTTGGAATTATGGCATTTATTGGTTGGTACGCAGGACATAAGACGAATAATATTGGCGATTTCTTTGTATTGAGTGGAAAGGCTGGCGTGGTAGTAAGTGGTATTGCATATTTCTCAACCCAGTTTTCCATGGGAACGTTTCTTGGTACACCGGGAACCATTTACGGTGTAGGCTATGCAGGAATGGCTATTTCTGTACCTGGAGCTGTGTTCTGTATGATTCTTCCGGCTCTTCTGATTGGTCGCAAGCTGATTACCCTTGGTCATAAATATGGTTTTCTGACCATGGCTGATTACTTGACAGATCGTTATCACTCCAAGAATATGAGCGGTGTTTTGGGCGTGATGATGCTCTTCTTCCTGGTTCCGATGATGGGTGCACAGATTATCGGAGCAGGCGTTATTGTACATGTATTTACCGGACTGCCTGAATGGGTAGGCGTTGTGGGAATGGGTATCATTGTCATTCTCTACTGTATGACTGGTGGTATGAAAGGTGCCATGATGACAGACGTTATCCAGGGGTCTCTGATGATTGCTACTGCAGTGGTTACTTTTATTGTGTCTATAGTAATGGGTGGAGGTTTCTCCAATATTAACCATACACTTCAGAGCATGAATGAGGCTTATTTGACTTTCCCGGGTGCCAATGGTTATATGCCTTGGACTTATTATGTATCCAACATTGTACTGTGGTCTTTCTTTACTATGGGACAGCCGCATCTGTTTACCAAATTCTTTGCCATGAAGGATCATAAGACTATGTTTAAAGCAATTCTTCTTGGTACTGCAGGTATGTTTTTCTCTGCGACTCTGATTGAGTGGGCCGGTGTAAATGGTATCGCTTCTATTCAGAATATCGAGAAGGCAGATCAGATTATTCCAATGATTCTGCAGAGGGGAATGAATCCATTCCTGGCTTCTATTTTCATCGCAGGTATCGTGGCAGCAGGTATGTCCACTATCGATGGTATTCTGGTTACCACCACCGGTGCTGTTACCCGTGATATTTATCAGAAGATTATCAATAAGAATGCTACAGATGAGGCTGTTATGAGCCTGTCTAAGGTAGTGACTGTAATTATCGGTATCGTTGTAATTTGCTTTGGTGTATTCCAGCCAGGCAGTATTTTTGAGATTAACCTGTTTGCATTCTCAGGAATGGCAATTTTTGTAGTGCCGATTCTGTTTGGAATTTACTGGAAGAAAGCAACAGCGAAGGGAGCAATCGCATCGGTTATAGTAGGTATTATTTCACTGTTGCTCTTTACACTGAATCCGTCTGTCAAGGCGTTGGCTATGGGATTCCATGCACTGTTCCCAACTACGATCATTGCTTCTATTGTAATGATTGTAGTAAGTAAATTTACAGAAACTCCGCCGCAGGAGACTATTGATCGTCATTTTACAGTATAAAAGTTAGGAGGCGTATTTAAAATGTATCTTGCAAAAATGACTACAGCACAAGCAAAAGAGGCTTTTGAGAAGGATCCGATTATTGTGATTCCGGTGGGAAGCACCGAGCAGCACGGAACACAGGGTGCGTTGGGAACGGACTTTATGGTACCGTCCTATCTGGCGGATCATGTGGAGGATGTAGATAATGTAATCGTAGCACCTACTGTTCCTTACGGTGTATGTCCTTATCACTTAAGCTTTGAGGGAAGTATTAATATTGGTTATGAAGGACTTTACATGGTTCTGCATGGCATCATGGATTCTCTGATGCAGCATGGCGCAAAACGTTTTGTAATTCTGAATGGCCATGGCGGCAATACTCCATCCATTGACCGGGCAGCTCTGGAGGTATATCATAAAGGTGGTGTATGTGCCAGCGTAGACTGGTGGAGTCTGGTAGCTCAGCTGGACAAGAAGTTTGAAGGCGGCCATGGTGATGTTCTGGAGACCTCAGCTATGATGGCAATTGCTCCGGAATCAGTACATCTGGAGCTCAGCAAGCCTATCAATGCGCAGGATCCTTCTGAGAATATGAAAGCGGCTTATATCCAGGCAGTTAATTTCAAGGGTGGTATCGTACGTCTTGTGAGAGATACCAAAGAAATTGCTCCAAGCGGCTGGTTTGGACCTTTTGATCCGAAAGATTCTTCCGCAGAACTTGGACAGGAGGCCCTTGATTTGGCAGTATCCTATATCCGTGATTTTCTGGAAGAAATGAAGCAGATAGAACTGTCTTCCTGATATATATATCTGAAGGGATGGGGGTGTCGTAAAATCATCAAATTAGATGATTGAGCGATGCCCTCGCTTTATATGTGTAAAAAACCGGAAAGAATTTTTTGAACTGTTAGATCTTTCTGGTTTTTTACGTACTTTAAGCAGTTAGTCTATGAAAAATAGGTTAGCTGCTTTTTTTTCGTCTCAAAAACAGTTATCTTTGAATCAGTTATAATTATTTTATGAAATTCATCATATTACCGCTGGATAGTTCTATGCCAAATTGCACATTATAACATACAGAACAGGAGGAATGCTTATGACATTGGAACAGGTTGTACTGACAATGATTAATGACAAAATGCTTGATAATGGACAGATTTCCGAAAAACTGCACAGCAGTATCCAGAAAGACATTATAACCTTGAGTACATTCAATACAGTAGTCGCGAAGAATGGAGAACAGATGGACAGTTCAGATGAATATTGCCAGCGAATCAGTTGATTGGAAAGGAATAAGATGGATATTTATGCAACACGTGAGGAACTGAAATCCCGGCAGAAAAATATATTTGATCTGAAACTGAATGTGGCGTATTATGCCCGAGTCAGTACGGATAAGGAGGAACAGAAAACCTCTATTGAGCATCAGTGGACTTTTTTTGAACAATTGATTTCAGACGTAAAGAATTGGACGCTTGTGGATGGTTATATAGACGAAGGAATCTCTGGTATTACCGTAACCCACAGAGAGGAATTCCAGAGAATGCTCCAGGATGCAAAAGACGGGAAAATTGATCTCATCATAACTAAAGAGATCACCCGTTTTGCCCGAAACGTATTAGACAGTATACGATATACAAGAGAGCTTCTGGACTGTGGAACTGCTGTCTGGTTTAGGAATGACAATATCAATACATTAGATGAGGATTCGGAACTCAGGCTGTCAATTATGTCCGGTATTGCACAGGAAGAAAGCAGAAAACTTTCAAGTCGTGTGCGTTTCGGTCATGCAAGATCCATACAGAACGGTGTGGTTCTTGGTAATTCACATATATATGGATGGGACAAGCGAAACGGAAAATTGTTTTTGAATCCCGAAGAGGCAAAAATGGTACAGCTTATTTTTGAAAAATATGCCCTGGGAAACTGGTCTACCCATTCACTGGAACAATTTTTATGGGAATGTGGATACAGAAATTATAAAGGGGGAAAGATTGACAGCCATGTGATTGCCAATATTATCCGAAATCCTAAATATAAGGGTTACTATGTTGGTGGAAAAGTAAAAATAGTTGATCTCTTTACTAAGAAACAGAAATTCCTGCCTGAAGATGAATGGGTGATGTATAAAGACGATGGTACCCATGTCCCTGCAATTGTGGATGAAAAACTGTGGGAAGATGCAAACAGGATTCTGGAAGAAAGAAGTAAAAATATCAAGTTGAAAAAAACTTCCTATAAGCAGGACAACCTTTTTACCGGACTTATACATTGTGCGGAAGATAAAGCTGCATACTGGCTGAAAGTCAGAACTGTCCGCGGAAAAGCTGCAAAGACCTGGGTATGCAGTCATCGCATAAAACAGGGTGCAGTTTCCTGCAGATCAAAACCGGTAAAAGAAGAAATCCTGCTGGAGATGATATCAGATGTTTATAACAATCTGGCTCAAAGCAATAAAAGTATATTGCATAAGTATCTGGAACTTTATGAGAAAGAGATTAACAAAACAGAAGGAACTGAAGAAAAAATTGACAACATACAGCATGAAATAACAGTACTGGAACAGAAGAGAGATAAGCTGCTGGATTACAATATGGGCGGCTACATTTCTGATGCGGAATTTTTAAGCAGAAACAAGGTTTTTACACAGCAGATAGCAGAGAAAAAAGCGAATCTGGAACAATTGAAAAGCATGAAACCTCTTTCAAAAACAGAATTGACAGATCAGATGGACAGGATATTAGACTATGCAAAGGAATATTCCTGCGTAAAACCCAAAGATATCACCAGAGCCATGATTGAAAACACAATCAATAATATAGAAATAACTCCGGTTAATGAAAAGAAAGCAGAAGTGATGATCGTATTTAAAAGTGGAAGTCTGCACAGCTCTGAATCTGTTATTCCGGCACTGGGACAGGAAAAAACTTATACTACGGAGACAGGGTATGAATATGTTGTACATTCAGGAATTTCTATGTAGATATTGCACTCACATATGGAATTCTTTTGCGAAGGTTACGAAAAGTAAGAAGTAGTGAATATTTCAGTTTGAAATAATATATAAAACAGGTGTAAGACATGGCAAATACGAAAAAAAGATGGACAGCCGATGAAATCGAAATATTAAGAAAGTACTATCCCGCAGAAGGAGATCAGGTCTGTGAAAGATTATCCGGAAGAACTGCAAAAAGCTGCAGGATCCAGGCATCAAAAATGGAAATATCCAAAAACATTTCCTCTTCAGCAACTGTACAGAATGATGTTAAATATGTCAGATTATGGACAGAGGCAGAGGATAAAATACTCAGAGAGTATTATGCTGCGGAGGGTAGTAAGGTACGTTATCGCTTAAATCAGAGATCAGCAGAATCCTGCAGAGGAAGAGCTGCTGCATTAGGACTTACTTATTCCGGGGCAAACAGAAAATGGAGCAGCAGCGAAGATGAAATTCTGAGAAATTATTATCCGACAGAAGGTGCTGAAGTTCAGAAAAGACTGGAGGGAAGATCCAAAGAGGCATGTAATAAAAGAGCTGCCAAATTAGGTCTTTGCATACAGGGAAGAAAAGAATGGACTGCAGAAGAAGATGAAATTATAAGAACATATTACAAATCGGAAGGCAGGAAGGCAGCAGAACGATTGGAAGGGAGAACTCTGACTGCCTGTCAGTCCAGAGCTAAGTACTTAAATGTCAGATCAGACAATAACAGACTTCCATGGACACAGGAAGAGGATGCGATCATTTCCCGATATTATGAAGAAAAAGGTGCCGGATATGTGCATACTCTTATTCCTGAAAGATCTCTTCAGGCATGCAAATACAGAGCGATGATTCTGGGATTAAGCAAGAAAACCAATGATCCATGGACAAAAGCCGAAGAGAAGATACTGAAGAAATACTACCCGGTTGAGGGCAGCAATGTTTATAAACGTCTGAATAACCGTAGCAGAAATGCCTGCATCAGCAAGGCAGCCCAATTACATCTGCAATATGGACAGCCTATGTATAAAGGACCTGTATTGGATGAATGGATCATACTGGCAGTGAAACAGGGGATCACAAAAGTAAGACAATCTATGACATACAGTGAGATAACCTTTAAACCCGGAAAACTCCCTGAACTGCATCTGAGACTGGAATGTGATGAAACCGGGAAATTCAGGGTCTATGAGGATTCTGTTCTTTTGGATGAAAAAGAATATGACAGGCAACGGGTTGAGAATCTCGCGGATACAATGGGACTTCAGATAGAAGGAAACAAAATTACTTTAAACAGCAGCGAAAAAGAGATAGAAGATGATATTTTCAGACTGATAGCAGGATGTTACCTGATTTATTACCTGCATTATTTTATGGAAATGCCATAATCGCTCTATTCTGTCTTATCTTGCTGTGAAATGATAAAAATTTGTCAACAGGATACTGCTTGATTTATGAGATACTTTCTCAACAGTGACATGACAATGTTCTTGCATTTTTATATGGGTTAGTGTATACTAACCGACAGAGTTAACCGAAGCAAACTGTTGCGCGGTTTGATCATTTAAACTTCCACTGAAGAACTGAGATGAATCGGAGGATTTTATCCGCCTCATCTGAAATGAGATGATACACAGATAGCTTCAAGTCAGGGACGAAATATCTTTTGCCCCTGATATCATATTACAGGAGGATAAAGAAACAGATGAAGAAAAGAATGGCAATTCTGATGTCTATGGCAATTGCGGCAAACATGATTGCTTCTGTACCGGTATGTGCAGCAGACATATTTACAGATTCAATGACTACGGATTCAGCGATCACACAGGAGGCAGATGATAATTCCTTTAGTGATGGATCGGGAACATCGGATTTTGCGGATGAGCAGGAGAATGTACAGGCGGCTCAGGATGAGGGTACACAAAGTGCGAAAGAACCGCCGGAGGTGACGCCAGAATATGACAGCGGATTTGGAAGTCCAACATATAAAATAAATGGACAATTTGGTACTGACTATGTTGATAATATTCAACAGATATCGGTAAATGGCAAAAATTTAACAAAAGCATCATCTTCTTTTTGGTTAAAAAAGGGAGAGTATTATCCATGGGGGTCATCGGATCAGTGTATTAAATTTTCGGCAGATTCTTTTGAAGTAAACGATCAGATTGTAATCACCAGTACCGGATACAAGGATCTTACTTTAAAGGTAACAGGAACCGGACAGCAATGGGCTGTTGAAAAAGTAACATCACAGACTGAACCAGAACAGACCGAAGATGCCCCGACATTTGCAGGAGATCAGGTGGAAATTTCAGGTACAAACTACAAGATCATTAAACCAGCTGATGAAAATAATGTTTCTGATTATATCAGTAAAATCAAAGAAATATCTGTAGATGGGACAGTATGGGATAAAACAGATTATGCAATAGCATTATATGGCAGAAAAGCATATTGTCCAGACAGCAATAATAATCGTATTGTATTTGATTCAACTGTACTTCACACTGGAAATGTCATTACAATAAAAAGTGATGGATATAAAGAACTTTATCTTAAGGTAACTGCAGAAGGAAATGATTTCACAGTTATTGCAACTGATTCCGGTGAAACTAATATTAACGGTGCATCCAACGGAGTGAACACTCTTCATGTCAGATTAAAAGGATACTTCGAAAGCGCTGTTACAGGGCAGCAGAAATACGATGCAGTTTCAGGGGCATCCACTTCTGTTTCATCCAACAAAAACAGTAATGTAGTTGTGGAAGCAGCTGATCTTCCGGATGGGCAGGAACCTGTTGAAGCTGACTGGAAGGAATTAAAAGAAACAGGTGTAAAAATTGACACAAAAAATACAAAGGTAAACATTGACAGTAAAAGTGGAATGGCAGGGATGTATTCCACATATGACAGTTCTCTGTCTCTCAGCGGAACTCCTGCTGAAATCGGTGCATATCCTGTCAGTGTTACAGTAACTGATGAATCAGGGCGTACAGTAACAAGTAATGAGCTTACTTTCAAGGTTTACAGTACTAAGGAAAAACTGGCAGATCATCTGAATCTTGACAATGCAACCGAAACCGCAGATGGAAAATATATGTATGATATGGATCCATGGGTAATTCCTGATTTTAATGATACAGATGATATTGTAACAGTCCCGGCAGAGATTAAAGCCTGGTATGGCTCTCATACCAGCGGTACATATGGAGAACTGGGATATGCTGTTTCAGAGGGAGAAGCTACAACTCAGACATTGATCATACCGGATGGATGTAACCTTACAATGGTCAATATGAAGGTTCTCAGCAGTGTGAAGATAAAAGTAGAAAATGGCGGAACATTGAATCTGAGAGATTCTTCCATATATGGACAGATTGAAGTAGAAAATGGCGGAACAATATCTGTCAACCATGATGATTATAGCGGAAAATTCCTGACAGGTACTTCAATCAATGGACAGCTGATTCTGAACGATGGAGCGACCATAAAGAATTCCATGATCTACTCCAACACTAATTTCCTTCCCAATGGAACACAGGCACGTCACAATACATCACCCGTTGTTGTGACAAACGGAAATGTAAAGGTGGAAGGAAAAGTATATATCAAAGGTGATGAAGCTGCCACAGGAACAGATTCTACCACAGGAAAAAGCTACAGCGGACAGCCGGCCCTGAAAGTCAGCAGCGGAACACTTACTGTTGGTGAGGGCAGCCAGCTTGCAGTATACGGTGGAGGAAACATAGCAACTACTTCAGTTGGCGGTGCAGCGGTGATTCTTGATAAGGGAACGATTTCCGGCGCAGGAACGCTGATCGCTGTTGCAGGACGAGGAGATGGTGATAACGGTGGCAATGCAGTTGAGGGCACCGGAAAAGTAGAAATAGCAAAAGCATATCTGGAGGGAGGTTCTACTTCCGTTATGAACAAAAATGCGGAACCAGGTAAAGCATATACTGAATCTGTCACTATATCTTCTTCTACAAAAGGAACAGCAGTAAATGGTAAAAAAATAACTTCCAACAGTGATTCTGCTCCGGATACATATTGGAGTGACATTACAGAAACACCGGATAATAAAATTCAGAACTGTACTATATCAGATACCACAATCATACAGACAGTAAATCCATCACCATCGGTAAATCCGTCACCGTCGGTAAATCCATCACCATCAGTAAATCCAACAGTAACGCCGGTACCAACTGTCGCTCCGATACCGGATACTTACCCGGAGGGAACTGAGAAAGATAAAAATGGAAATCTTGTTACACCGGAAGGAATCGTGATCAGCTCAGACGGAACTGTAACACTTCCGGATGGCACGAAGCTGACACCTGATGCAGATGGTAAAAAGCCAACTGTAAATAAGGATGAAACTGTAACCGATACCAAAGGAAATACCTACAGTACAGACGGAAGTATCACAGATTCAGACGGAAATTATACCAGACCTGCAAAAGCAGTTATAAAGAATGTATCTATTTCCAAAAATTCTGTAAAAATGGTACTGAATGAAGAGTGTAAGGGTGCTCTGAAATATGATTATGTGATCGGCACCTCTGAGGATATGCTCAAAACAGGACAGTATACAAAGGTTCTGAAAAATCAGGAAGAACTGAAGTCTGCGTTTGCATATGTGGATAAGGGAACCTGGTATGTAGCGTGCCACGCATGGTTTAAAGGGGAAGATGGCAAAAAAGTATTTGGACAGTGGTCTGAGATCCATAAAGTAGATGTGAGTGCCATTACGCCACAAGCACCTGTGATCAGTAAGGTAACTGTTAAAGGCTCCACAGTGACAGTAAAATATACGAAGAGCAAAAACGCTCAGGGCTATGATGTAGTTCTCAGTGATACCCTTACCAAAACTAACGGACAGAAATGCCCTGCTGTTTCCGGAGAAAACTATTATGTAAAAAAGATAAAAGGAAATACAGTAACTGTTACATTTAAGAATGTTAAATCAGGCACTTATTATATTGGTTTACATGCATGGAACCGTACTTCTGAGGATAATTCAAAAACATTCAATGAATGGTCAAATGTCAGAAAAGTTAAAATGAAATAAAAAATTGTGAATAATGGTTGAATAAATCAGAGGGGATACCGGCAATGCACATTATACATTGCAGTATCCCCTCTGATTTGTCAGGAATGTTGCAGAGATTTCGCTTTTAAGAAAAAAGATACCAGTTTTACTAGCAGTTTATGTGGAAAACCGGAAAGAACCCTACGGAATAAAAAGTGTGTATTGGAACCGTTACTGTTCAGGGGTTAGCTGGACAGTAACTTTCCATGTTTATAGATTCGATTTTATCGGCGGTATGAAAGATGGTATGTTGGAAATGGCGAATGGGCATTTTTTCCGTGGGATTAGAAAAATAAACAGCAGGTCCTCACCCACTGCTTATTGCTTTTCGTAACCTCCACAGGGGAGTTACTTGATTCGGTTAAAATATATGTAAATTTTCCACCAAAATATTATTGACGTAAGAAAAGCCACATGGTATTTTATTTTTGGAAAAACTGAAAATTATTTTAAAGGCAAACCTGTTGAAAGGCAGGGACGCAAAGCCAGAAGGGACTAAAGTCAGAAAGCTTGACCATGTCAGCCGGTTGCCACTGTTTCCATATCATCATAATATATGGAAAAGCTGTTTGAACAGAAGAGATTCCGATACCTTTTATACTATATAGATGTGTGATTTTAAAGAAATATAGTAGGGACACTGGCAGAGATTTTGGCAGGTGTCCTTTTTGTATGCAAAAATGGGTAACAAAACTAGTGTACCAACAAGTTGATTTCTAGAACAATCTTGCGTCTAAATTTCTTAT
>ERZ506559.249-NODE-249-length-14179-cov-4.82179_pt1 | contig 14179 bp, 10 predicted proteins | sample MGYA00513516_ERZ506559 | MGnify/ENA metagenome assembly ERZ506559 | reverse complement strand
GTGTGCTCTTCCGATCTCCTGAGCGAGCTGGCCCGTGAGACCGGCGCAAAGGCTACGGCTGCTACTGCTCAGTCCGTCTCTGTCCGCCGCGAGGACAATCAGGTCACCGTCGATACCCGCACCGTCGATATGAACGTGGACCGCTTCGACGCCCGTTACGACGATCTGGCCTCCACCAAGAACACCGAGAACCGCCGCAAGCCCACCCCCCAGGGCAACAAGCAGAAGTTCACCCAGCGCGGCCAGCGCCAGCGCCAGCAGTTCCAGAAGGGCAAGCGTGAGACCGAGTTCGAGCGTCTGCAGCGCATCCAGCTGGAAAAGGCCCGCAATGCGCAGCTGAAGGTCCTCATCCCCGATGAGATCACCGTCGGTGAGCTGGCTGCCCGCCTGAAGCAGCAGGCCGGCAAGGTCATCGCCAAGTTCATGCAGATGGGCGAGATGCACGCCATCAACGACATCATCGATTTCGATACCGCCGCTCTGGTGGCCGAGGAGTTCCACGCCAAGGTCGAGAAGGAAGTCCACGTCACCATCGAGGAGCGCCTGTTCACCCAGGAGGAGGATTCTCAGGACGATCTCGTCACCCGTCCCCCGGTCGTCTGCGTCATGGGCCACGTTGACCACGGCAAGACCAGTATCCTGGACGCTATCCGCAAGACCAACGTCACCGCAGGCGAGGCCGGCGGCATCACTCAGGCCATCGGTGCATATCAGGTCAAGGTCAACGACAGCCTCATCACCTTCCTGGATACCCCGGGCCACGAGGCGTTCACCTCCATGCGCGCCCGCGGTGCCAACATGACCGATATTGCAGTTCTGGTCGTCGCCGCCGATGACGGCATCATGCCCCAGACGGTCGAGTCCATCAACCACGCCAAGGCTGCAAACGTCAAGCTCATCGTGGCCATGAACAAGATGGATAAGCCCACCGCCAACCCCGAGCGCGTGATGGAGGGCCTGACCAAGTACGGCATCATCACCGAGGACTGGGGCGGCGACGTCGCCTGCATCCCCGTCTCTGCGCTGACCGGCATGGGCATCAACGACCTGCTGGAGCGCATCGCGCTGGAAGCTGAGGTCATGGAGCTGAAGGCCAACCCCAACCGCCGTGCCAAGGGCGCTGTCGTCGAGGCTCGTCTGGACAAGGGCCAGGGCCCCATCGCTACCATTCTGGTGCAGAACGGCACCCTCCACTCCGGCGATGTCATCATCGCCGGTACCGCCGTGGGCCGTGTGCGTACCATGCGCAGCGACAAGGGCATTCTGCTGAACGACGCCGGCCCCTCCACCCCTGTGGAGATCACCGGTCTGACGGCTGTGCCTGAGGCCGGCGACCTGTTCGAGGCCGTCGAGGACGAGCGTCTGGCCCGTGAGCTGGCCGAGCAGCGCATCGCTGCCGCCAAGGAGAAGCAGTTCTCCGCCTTCCAGAAGGTCACTCTGGATAACCTGTTCAGCCAGATGGCTCAGAACGATATGAAGGAGCTGGCCATCGTCGTCAAGGCTGACGTCCAGGGCTCCGCCGAGGCCGTCAAGCAGAGCCTCGAGAAGATCTCCAACGACGAGGTCCGCGTCCGCGTCATCCACGCCGGCGTCGGCGCCATCAGCAAGTCCGACGTTGACCTGGCCGACGCATCCAACGCCATCATCATCGGCTTCAACGTCCGCCCCGACAACGTGGCGAAGGAAGAGGCCGCTGCCACCAAGGTCGAGATGCGTATGTACCGCGTCATCTATGACGCCATCAACGACGTCACCGACGCTATGAAGGGTATGCTGGCTCCCAAGTTCCGCGAGGTGTCTCTGGGCGAGCTGCAGGTCCGTCAGGTCTACAAGATCTCCAACGTCGGCACCGTCGCAGGCTGCCGTGTCACCAACGGCAAGATCACCCGCGACAGCAAGGTGCGTGTCGTCCGTGACGGCATCGTCATCACGGAGGACGAGATCGCATCTCTGAAGCGCTTCAAGGACGACGCCAAGGAAGTGGCCGAGGGCTACGAGTGCGGCGTCACTCTGGCAAAGTTTGCCGACGTCAAGGAAGGCGACGTCTACGAGGCCTTCAAGATGGAAGAATACCGCGACTAAGAGTTGAAGCTGCTGTTATCATCGCCCCCCGGGCGGTGATAACGGGCTTTTCAGAGGAGAAACTATGTCTCAGAAAAATATGGGCCGTCTGGCGCAGGACATGAAGCGTGAGCTCATCGCCATCATCGGACGGCTGAAAGACCCGCGGCTGGAGGGCGGTCTGCTGACCGTCACCCGGCTGGATGTGACGCCCGACCTGGACGTGGCGAAGGTCTATGTGAGCGTGATGGGCCGTGAGGACGGCCCCAAGCCCGCCATCGAGGCCCTGAACCGCGCCGCAGGCCATGTGCGCACCGAAGTGAGCAAGAAAATGCACATCCGCAAGGCACCCCGCTTCATCTTTGTGGAGGACGACGGTGCCGCCTATGCAGCCCACATCAACGAGCTGCTCCGCACGCTGAATGTGAACGGCGACGCGGAGGACTCCCAGCCCGCCGAGACCGAGGAATAAATCCAGCGCTGCGGAAAGGATGGAACCATCAAATGACAGAACAGCTCAATGTGCAGCAGATGGCCGAGCGCCTCTGTGCTGCGGACAACATTTTGATCCTGTGTCATAAAAACCCGGACGGCGACACCATCGGCTGCGGCAGCGCCCTCTGCCACGCGCTCAAGGCGCTGGGCAAGACGGCAGCTGTCCTCTGCTCCGATGCAGTGCCTTCCCGCTACAGCTTTACCGCACCGGTGCCGTTCCGGGGCGAGTTTGAGCCCAAGACCGTTGTGGCCGTGGACGTTGCCAGCGTGCAGCTCTTTGGCGAAAACAACGGCATGCCGCAGTATACCCGTCATATCGATCTCTGCATCGACCACCACACGGGCAACAGCGGCTATGCGGATTTCACCCTGCTGGACGGCAATGCGGCCGCAGCGGCAGAGCTTCTGTATGAGGTCATCAGCGAGATGGGCGTGGAGATCACCCCCCTCATCGCCAACTGCCTCTACACCGGCCTCGCTACGGACACCGGCTGCTTCCGGTTCTCTTCCACCACTGCCAACACCCACATCGTGGCTGCAAAGCTCATTCTGGCCGGTGCGCAGGTGGAGGAGCTGAACACCCTGCTCTTCGACACCAAGCCCCGGGAGCGGATGGAGGCGGAGCGTATCGCCCGCAACCATCTGGAATATCATCTTGAGGGCCGCTGCGCCCTGATGTATCTGACCCGGGACGAGATCGAGCAGAGCGGCGTGGACCCGGCTGACCTGGAAGAGCTGACCAGCCTGCCCATCAGCATTGAGGGGGTCAAAGTGGGCCTGCTGCTCCGTCAGCAGCCCGGCGGCAGCTACCGCATCAGCGTGCGCGCCGCCAAGGGCGTGGACGCCTGCGCCATCGCACGGCGTCTGGGTGGCGGCGGCCACACCCGCGCAGCGGGCTGTGAGCTGCTGGGCAACCTCGACAACGCCAAGAGCGCCATTCTGGCCGAGGTGGAGGCGGAACTCGACCGCCCCGAGACGCAGGAGGAAAGCTGATGCAGGGCATCCTTATCGTAGATAAGCCGATGGAGTGGACCAGCTTTGACGTCATCGCCAAGCTGCGCGGCATCCTCGGCACCCGCAAGCTGGGCCACAGCGGTACGCTGGACCCCATGGCCACCGGCGTTCTGCCGGTGTTCTGCGGCGGGGCCAGCAAGGCTGTGGACCTTCAGCTCGACCACACCAAGACCTACTGCGCCCGGCTGCGACTGGGGATGCAGACCGACACCGGCGACATCACCGGCACCGTGCTGGAAACGGCCCCGGTGACGGCAGGGGAGAAGGAGCTGCTGGCTGTTCTGCCCCGGTTCCTTGGCCCCCAGATGCAGACGCCGCCCATGTACTCGGCGGTCAAGATCAACGGCCAGCCCCTCTATAAGCTGGCCCGCGAAGGCGTCACGGTGGAGCGGAAGGCCCGCCCCATCGAGATCCTGGACATCCGGTACGGCGGCAGCCCGGCGGAGAACGAATACGTCCTCACCGTCCGCTGCTCCAAGGGAACGTATATCCGCACCCTGTTGGAGGACATTGCCGCCGCTATGGGCCAGAAAGGCACCATGAGCGCTTTGCGCCGCACGACGGCGGGTGTCTACACCGAGGCCGACGCCCACACGCTGGAAGAGATACAGGCGGCAAAGGACGCAGGCCCCGAGGCACTGCAGGCTTTGATGCTGCCGGTGGAGAGCGTGTTTGAGAGCCTGCCTCTGCTGGTGGCAGAGCCGAGGGTGGAGCAGCACCTGTACAACGGCTGCCCCACCAGCCGCTACCCGGCGGCAGACGGCCGCTACCGTGTCCGCAATGCCGACGGCCGGTTCCTGGGTCTTGCGAACATCACCGGCGGCGTGCTCAAGGTCGAAAAACTCTTTGTAGAGAGGAATTAAAGAACATTCATGCAGATCTATTCACAGCTTGCGCCGCTTGCGCTGGGCGGTGCCCACGGCTCTGCTGTGGCAATGGGCTTTTTTGACGGCATCCACATCGGCCACCGCGCGGTCATCAATGGCGCGGTGGAGTGGGCCAGGGCCCACGGCGCGGCACCGGCGGTGTTCACCTTCCGCCTGCCCACCGAAAACAAGATGAAGGGCAAGCGCCTGCTCTCCACCGAGGACAAGCACGCCCTCATCGCCAGCCTCGGCGTGGAGCACTATCTCTGCCCCGATTTCGAGGAGATCAAGGCCATGACGCCGGAGCAGTTCGTGCTGGGCATCATCCGGGACTGCAACGCCCGGGCGCTGTTCTGCGGCGAGAACTTTACCTTCGGGGCCAGGGCGGCAGGCACGCCGGAGCTGCTGCGTCAGCTCTGCGCGCCGCTGGGCGTGGAGGTCGTCGTCCTGCCGATGGCACAGTTTGAGGAGAAGCCTGTTTCCTCCACCCGCATCCGCACCGCGCTGGAAGGCGGTGACATCCCGGCGGCCAATGCCATGCTGGGGATGCCCTACGCCATCCGCTTTACGGTGCATCACGGGGCGGGCCTTGGCCGGACGCTGGGCGTGCCGACCATCAATCAGCTCTACCCGCAGGGCTTCCAGCTGCCCCGGTACGGCATCTATATCACCCGCACCAGGATAGGGGACAGGTGGTACCCCTCGGCCACCGGCCTTGGCACCCGGCCCACCGTCAACAGCGACGAGAGCAAGGTGACCTGCGAGACCTTCATCCCGGGCTTTACCGGCGACCTTTACGGCACCGACCCGGTGGTGGAGTTCCACGCCTACCTCAGCCCCAGCAAAAAGTTCGACACGCTGGATGAGCTGCGCGAGTGCATCGACCACGCAGCCCAGCGCGCGCAGGAATACTTTGCGGAGTGAACTTTATGAAAAAGACAAAACAGAAATGGTGCCTGCGCATCCTGGTCTGGCTGGTGGCGGTGCTGGTCCTTCTGGGGGTGGCAGACTCCTGCCGTGTGCAGGAAGACCCCCACCGCACACTGGTGCAGGGCAGCCTGCAGGAACTGAACGACAGCTGGACGCTGGAAACAGACCAGCAGGCCGTATATGACATTCCGGAAAGCATGGGGGAAAGCCTGATGCTGAGCATCCGCAGCACGAAGCAGAAGTTCAGCCTCGGGCTGCGGGCGGCGGACGGTCAGGAGACGGCGTTCTATACCTACGACCCGGGCAGCGGCCCGGCAGAGATGCGGCTCTTTGCTGCTCTGCCGGAGGGCGCGGCCGGAAAGACGCTGGTGCTCCGCTGTGCGGAGCCGTCGGCCCTCAGCGCAATGCTGAGCAGCGAGCCGGTGCTGGCCACCCAGACGAAACTGAGCAGCTATTACTTCAGGCGCAGCTTTTATGCACTGGCGTTCTTCCTGCTCTGCGTCCTCTGCGCCGTGGAGCTTGGCGTTCTGATGGTGACGATGCACAGCATCTTCACGCCGGAGGTCCGCCATCAGACCCGGGTGTTGATCGGGCTGATGCTGGACGCCGGCATCTGGATACTGACGGATTCCGAGCTGCTGGCACTGGTGACGGACAGGGCGAATCTCGTCGTGTTCGTCTCACTGGTCACCTTCAGCCTCACAGTGCCTTTCGTGCTGGAATTCATCCGCTGCACCGTAAAGAATGATGGCTGGCTCATCCGCCTCCCGCAGATGGCTGCGCTGGTACTGCTGGCAGCAGATGCTGCGGGTTGGCTGCTGGCCGGACAGCCCATGTTGTGGCTGCTCATGCCCATTCATATCACCGTCATTGCCAGCATTCTGGCAGCATTCCATACCCTCGTGGTCTCCTATAAAAAGAACCACAGCGGCGAGGTGAGGAACATCCTGCTGGCTTTCGGCGTGCTGGCAGCGGGTGCTCTGCTTGCGCTGGCGACCTTCTACAGCGGCTACCGGGGCCGGACTTACGCCGTGTGCTACTGCGCCGGTCTGCTGGGATTTCTGGTGATGCTGGGCCGCATCGTGCTCCACCGCATCCGGCAGGCTGTCAACGAACAGGCCCAGCTGGAAAACTACAAGAAGCTGGCCTACGCCGACTCGCTGACCGGGCTTTTCAACTATACGGCCTTCAAGTATATGAAGTCCCGCTGGCCCGAGCGCACGGACTGGACCTACATCGTTATAGACGTCAACTGGCTCAAGCAGACCAACGACCAATACGGCCACCGTGCCGGTGACGAACTGCTCTGCTGTGCGGCCCGCTGCATCCGGGAGGCCTTTTACCGGGCCGAGGACTGCTTCCGCATCGGCGGCGACGAGTTCGCGGTCATTGCGGCTGCGACGGATGAGGACGCTGTGAAGGCAGCAGTCGAAACGCTCCGGCACTTGTGCGCGGAGTGGGATGCGAAGGAAGAGTATCCCGTCTCCATCGCAGTGGGCTATGCCATGCAGGCAGGCCGCACCATGACGGCGGACGAGCTGTTCATGGAGGCCGATGCTGCGATGTATCAGAACAAAGCCGAGATCAAAAAGGCTGTGGGCGGCATCAGCCGCTGAATAAAACAAGAACGCACCTCACCAATGAAAGCCATCGGTGAGGTGCGTTTTTGCTTCGTCAGAAGGAGAGACCGGAAAAATAGAGGTGCTCCACCGTTTCCTTTTCGGCGGCGGAGAGGGATGTGTCTGCGGCCATGGCGGCGCGGATACTTTTCTGGGTATCCGGGTAGGAGCTGAGGGTGATGCAGGCTGTTTCGCTGTCGGCATCGAAGTGGAGGGCAGCGCGGTCTTGCGGCGTCCAGGCGTCCCAGCCCGGGGAACCGCTGGTCATGAAGCCGGCAAGCGCCTGCTTCAGCCGGGCCGAAAGGGCCTGCGCACCTGCTGAAGACAAATCAGCACAGGCAGAATAGCTGCTTTCGGACGAGAAGAGCGCCAGCGGCAGGCCGTGGAAGGAGCCGAGGCCCGGGATAGCCGTCTGACTGTCGGTCCCGCCGTAGTCGATGAGGCCAAGCCAGACCGGAGCACTGCCGCCCAGCGCTTCGGCGACAGCTTCGGTGCTGCTCCAGCGGCAGAGAGCTGAGCCGTATTTTACGGCATAAGCCCGGGCCGCGCTGGAAGCGGGCCGCAGGTCGTCCCGGACAAAGCCGCTGAATTCGGTGGCGCTGCTGAGCAGCAGGAGGGGGACAGCACTCCGTGCGTCCCGGTAGAGCACCACATCGTCTGCGTAGAGGATGGCTGGTTTGCCGAGGGCCGCAATGCGGGCCGGTTCGAGGCCGCAGAGCCATTCCCGGACGTCCGCCCCCGGCGTCAGCAGCCATTCGGCGGCGGAAGCCGTGTCAGCGAACCGCCCGTCTTCCACGGCCAGCGGCGCGAAATTTTCGGCCAGCTTCTGGGCGGCGGCGTCCGGGTCGGCGAGGGACAGCCCGCCGGAGATAGCGACGGCCTTCTGGAAGCGCCCACGGAAGAGCGGGCTGCCCGCAAGGGCCGCTGCCATCCGCCCGCCGTCAGAGAAGCCGCAGAGGGTGATGTTGTCGGCGTCGCCGCCGAAGCGGCGGATGTTGTCCCGCACCCAGTCCAGCGCCCGGGCGATGTCCAGCAGGGCAAAGTTTCCGGTGGCGTCCGGGTCTGCAGTGAGGGCGGGCAGGCAGTTCCACCCGAACAGCCCCAGCCGGTAGTTGAGCGCGACAAAGACGCAGCCCGCGTCCCGCACGAGTTCGCTGCCGGGCAGCTCGAGAGATGAGCCTGTGGCGGCGCTGCCGTGCAGATAGACGAGGACGGGCCGCTTTTTGGCCTCGGCGGAGGAATAAATGTCCAGCGTCAGGCAGTCCTCGGTGCCGAGGGGAAAGGTGGTGTACTGGTAGGCCGCCGGGGCGGGGCTGGTGCAGTCCCGCACTGCGTGCCAGCGGGCGGGCTCCTGCGGCGCTGTCCAGCGGCTTTCGCCCGTGGGCGCAGCGCCGTAGGGGATGCCGTACCAGCAGAGCAGGCCGTTTTCGCCCTCTCTGCCCTTCACCGGACCGTACTGGGTCTGGCAGAGAGCAGAGACAGGGGAGAACAGGCCGTTTTCGGTTTCAGAAAAAGCCGCATCAGCCGGGAGGAGCGGGCTTGAAAGAACCGCTGCGGCGGCTGCGCTTCCCTTGAGGAAGCTGCGGCGGGAAAAGCAATGTGTCATTCGATCTACCTCTTTATTACAATAGACAGATTATAACATGATTTGACGGGAAAACAACATCCTTATTTTTGCGGATCTGTAAAAATTTTTCTTGCTTTTTACGTTGGTTTCTGTTATACTAGCCCTGTTACCGCGATACGGGGCTGGGAGTATGCCCACTCGGGAGTACCGTTTTCCCGCTGCTGTGTCGCTGGCAAATAAAAATTTTATAAAGAGGTACTGTTACTATGAACAAGCAGGAAGTTATGGCCAAAGTCGCTCTGACCGAGAAGGACACTGGCTCTCCCGAAGTCCAGGTCGCTCTGCTGACCGCTCACATCAACGAGCTGAACGAGCACCTGAAGAAGAACCCCAACGATCACCACAGCCGCCGTGGTCTGATGAAGATGGTTGGCCGCCGCCGCAATCTGCTGGCCTACCTCCAGAAGAAGGACATCGAGCGTTACCGTGCTCTGATCGCAACTCTGGGTCTGCGTAAGTAATAGAAAACAGAGGGCAGGTACCGCAAGTGGTGCCTGCCCTTTGCTCTTTTATGTTGGATTTTCCCTTGTATCCCAGGCACTGGAACAAATAGGCCGCTGCCGCGTGTTGCAGCAGTAAATCGAACGCCTGTGTGAAGCGGCACGGACGCTGGATTTATTGCTATGATGCGCGGCGGGCAGCCTTTTGGAATATCAAACGGACATAAGGAGGCAAACCAAATGGCAATCGAATTTGGTTCCCGCAAAGAAAACTTTGACAACTTCAAAGTTTACGAGACTACGCTGGCAGGCCGCCCCTTCAAGGTGGAGATGGGCAAGATGTGCGGCTTGTCCAACGCAAGCGCCCTCATCCGCTACGGCGAGACCTGCGTGATGTGCAACGTGGTCATGAGCCCCAAGCCCCGCGAGGGCGTCGATTTCTTCCCCCTGAACGTGGAGTACGAGGAAAAGCTCTACGCCGCAGGCCGCATCCCCGGCAGCTTCATGCGCCGTGAGGGCCGCCCCGGCGAGCGCGCCATCCTGACTAGCCGCGTCGTGGACCGTCCCATGCGCCCGCTGTTCCCGAAGGAGATGCGCAACGACGTCTGCATCACCATGACCGTCATGAGCCTGGACCCCGACTGCAGCCCTGAGATCGCCGGCATGATCGGCGCATCTCTGGTCACCGCGGTGTCCGAGATCCCCTGGAACGGCCCCATCGGCGGCGTGCAGGTGGGTCTGGTGGACGGCGAGATCGTCCTGAACCCCACTCAGGAGCAGCGCAGGAAGAGCGATCTGGCCCTGACCGTCGCCGCCACCATGGACAAGATCGTCATGATCGAGGCCGGTGCCAATGAGGTCGATGAGGACACCGTGCTGAACGCCATCAAGGCCGCTCATGTGGAGATCAAGAAGATCATCACCTTCATCAACGGCATCGTGGCCGAGCGCGGCAAGCCGAAGATCGATTTCCAGGTCGTGGGCCTCGATATGGACGTGTTCCACGCCATCAAGGAGAAGTATCTCGACGACTTCAAGGCCGCCATGGATACCGACGACAAGAATGTGCGTGACGCCGCTCTGCTGCCCATCATGGACAAGATCGCCGAGGAGTACCCCGACCTGACCGAGGCCGACCTCGACCTCGTCAGCTACAAGATGCAGAAGTACGTCGTCCGCCGCTGGCTGCTGGACGAGGGCAAGCGCGTGGATGGCCGCGGCATCAACGAGATCCGCCCGCTGGCCGCAGAAGTCGGCATCCTGCCCCGTGTGCATGGCTCCGGTATGTTCACCCGCGGCCAGACTCAGGTGCTCACCACCTGCACCCTCGGCGGCACCAAGGACAATCAGCTCATGGATGACCTGACCGACGAGCAGACCAAGCGCTACATCCACCACTACAACTTCCCGCCGTACTCCGTCGGCGAGGCCCGCGCACCCCGCAGCCCCGGCCGCCGCGAGATCGGCCACGGCGCACTGGCGGAGCGCGCTCTCCTGCCTGTGCTGCCCTCTCTGGAAGAGTTCCCCTACACCATCCGCTGCGTGTCTGAGGTCCTCTCTTCCAACGGCTCCACCTCTCAGGCTTCCATCTGCGGCTCCACGCTGGCTCTGATGGACGCAGGCGTCCCCATCAAGGCTCCTGTCGCCGGTATCTCCTGCGGCCTCATCACCGAGGGCGACCGCTGGATGACCATGCTGGACATTCAGGGCGTCGAGGACTTCCACGGCGACATGGACTTCAAGGTGGGCGGCACCCGCAAGGGCATCACCGCCATCCAGATGGATATTAAGATCGACGGCCTGACCTACGACATCATCGCCGAGGCCTTCGAGAAGTGCCGCAAGGGCCGTCTGTACATCCTCGATGAGATCATCAAGCCCGTCATCGCAGAGCCCCGCCGCGAGCTGAGCCGCTGGGCTCCCAAGATGTTCAGCATGATGATCCCCACCGATAAGATCAAGGACGTCATCGGCAAGGGCGGAAAGGTCATTCAGGACATCTGCGCCACCTGCAACTGCAAGATCGACGTGCAGGAGGACGGCCATGTCTTCGTCTCCGCCGTGGACCAGGAGGACGCAAAGCGCGCCATCTTCACCATCAGGACCATCGTGGAAGACCCCGAGATCGGTGCTATCTACAAGGGCAAGGTCACCCGTCTGATGAACTTCGGTGCCTTCGTCGAGATCGCTCCGGGCAAGGAGGGCCTCGTCCACATCTCCAAGCTGGACACCAAGCGTGTCGAGCGGGTGGAAGATGTTGTCGCTGTGGGGGATGCCATCGTCGTCAAGGTGACGGACATCGACCAGCAGGGCCGCATCAACCTGAGCCGCCGCGACGCCATTCTGGCTCTCGAAGCCAAGAAGGCACAGCAGGAGCAGGGCTGATAGATAAGCTTCTGAATATGCCCCCGCGCACACAGCGCGGGGGCATATTTTGTCTCATGGGCGAAGGATCTTCAATTCCCTACTGAAAAAGTTTGTTTTAGGGGGTTGACAAATCCCGTCGAGGCGAGTACAATAAACGCAATATCACTAAAATGGCTGTGAAGAGAAGAGTAAGCTTTCGCATGAGCCTTACCAGAGAGCCCGGCAGGTGGAAAAGGGCAGGAAACAGGGAGCCGAAAATGGTCTCGGAGCTGCGCGGACGAAGAGCAAGAGCACTAGTCCGCGACGGGTGCGCCCGTTAAAGCGTCCGGCTGTAAGCAGAAAAGATCCTGCCGCAGTTTTGAGGCAGTGTCCGCGAGGATGCTGTGAACCAAGGTGGTACCACGGAAGTTTCAGGCCTCCGTCCTTGTGCAGCGCATGGCTGGCAGGGACGGAGGCTTTTTTGATGCTTCCGTTCAAGGCGGGCGCGGACTGTGCCGCGCCGCCGCTGTACATTCTATCCAATAATAGAGAGGGAAAAAACTATGATTACTCGTCGTGATTTTCTGAAAGTTACCGGTGTCGCAGCCGCTGCTGCTGCCCTGACCGCCTGCGGCGGCTCTTCTTCCACCGCAAGCTCTGCTGCTTCCAGCACTGCCGCTTCTTCTGAGGCTGCTTCCGCTGCAGCAAAGCTGGACAAGGTGAAGGTCGCTGTCCCCAACGACACCACCAACGAGGCCCGCGCTCTGACCCTGCTGGAGAAGAACGGCTTCTTCAAGCTGAAGGCTGACGCCGGCCTGACCGCCACCAAGAATGACATCGAGGAGAACCCCCTGAACGTCACCGTCGATGAGGTCGAGGCTGCTCAGGTTCCCAACGTCCTGCAGGACGAGGACTACGCTGTCATCAACTCCAACTACGCCATCTCCGCTGGTCTGGACCCCATGACCGACGCTCTGGCAATGGAGGACGGCTCTTCTGCTTACGTCAATGTTCTGGTCTGCAAGGAGGGCAACGAGAACGAGCCCAAGATCAAGGCCCTCGTCGCCGCTCTGCAGAGCCAGCAGGTCAAGGACTTCATGGATGAGAACTACAAGGGCGCTGTCGTCTCCGTCGTCGAGAACCCGACCGATGGCTATGACCCTTCCATCGACTACGAGGCACTGAACGGCGAGACCGTCAGCTGCGCTGCTACTCCCGCTCCCCACTGCGAGGTCCTGGAGGTCTGCAAGGACATTCTGGCCGCTAAGGGCATCACTCTGGACATCCAGGAGTACGACGACTATGTGATCCCCAACACCATCGTCGAGGACGGCCAGTGCGACACCAACTACTTCCAGCATCAGCCGTATCTGGACAACTTCAATAAGGAGAAGGGTACCCATCTGGTGACCGTCGCCGGCATCCACGTCGAGCCCATGGGCATCTACGGCGGCAAGCAGGACAGCCTGGCACCCATCGTGGGCTGAGCTTTACCAACGAAGGAGTAAATCGTGATCGAGATCAAACACCTTTCCAAGACCTTCCAGATGAAGGACGGCGCGGTGAATGCGCTGAAGGACATCGACCTGACCATCCCCGATGGCTCCATCTACGGCATCATCGGTATGTCGGGCGCGGGCAAATCCACGCTGGTGCGCTGCATCAATCTGCTGGAGCGCCCCACCGAGGGCAGTGTCGTCATCGACGGCACCGCGATGGAGACCCTGTCTCCCGCAGCCCTGCGTGAGCGCCGCCGCGACATCACCATGATCTTCCAGCAGTTCAATCTGCTGATGCAGCGCAGCTGCCTGAAGAACATCTGCTTCCCGATGGAGCTTGCGGGCGTGAAGAAGGCCGATGCCGAAAAGCGCGCCAGGGAGCTGCTGGAAATGGTGGGCCTGCCCGATAAGGCCAACGCCTACCCGGCCCAGCTCTCCGGCGGCCAGAAGCAGCGCATCGCCATTGCCCGTGCGCTGGCCACCAACCCCAAAGTCCTGCTCTGCGATGAGGCCACCAGTGCGCTGGACCCCAACACGACCCACGCCATCCTGACCCTCATCAAGGACATCAACAAGAAGCTGGGCATCACCGTGGTGGTCATCACCCACCAGATGAGCGTCGTGGAAGAGATCTGCGACTCCGTCGCCATTCTGGACGGCGGCGTGGTCGTGGAGCAGGGTGAGGTGCGCGAGATCTTTGCAAATCCCAAGACGGCTGCGGCCAGGCGCCTTGTCGCCCCCAACGGCGGCAGCGCAGCCCGCGACCTCTCGAGCTTTGCGCCCGACGATCATGTGGTCCGTGTTACGTTCAATGGTTCGTCCGCCGCAAAGCCGCTGGTGGCGAGCCTCGCTGCGGAGAAGGGCATCCTCGTGTCTGTGCTCAGCGCCGACACCCGCGATCTGAGCGGCCAGTGCTACGGCTCCATGCTGCTCAAACTTCCCCGCGATACCGAACAGGCAAAGCAGGCTGCGGCCTATATGCGCAGCCAGAATGGTGTGACCGTTGAGGAGGTGACCGGAGAATGAGCTTTGCAGATTATGGCTTCGCCATTTGGGAGACGTTCTATGTGACCGTCCTCTCCACGGCATTTTCTCTGGTTCTGGGCCTGCCGCTGGGCGTTCTGCTGGTGGCTGGCGATAAGGACGGCATCCTGCCCCTGCCGGGCTGGCTGATGCACATCCTGAACATCATCATCAACATTCTGCGCAGCGTGCCGTTCCTGATTTTGATGATCTGCGTCTTCCCGCTGACCCGTGCCATTGTGGGCACCACCGTCGGCAC
>ERZ506559.242-NODE-242-length-14679-cov-5.75267_pt1 | contig 14679 bp, 9 predicted proteins | sample MGYA00513516_ERZ506559 | MGnify/ENA metagenome assembly ERZ506559 | reverse complement strand
GTCGAAACGGAAAAAAGCTAGTCGCTGCGCTTAACGCTTTTTTCTCGTTTCTCCAATTTGCTGCTTCGCAGCAGACTTTACGCCCTTGCTGAACGTAAAGTTCTGCGAAAGCGTAACACCATCGGCGGAGCCGTAAACCGGAGAAGCCCAAAAAATGCGTTTAGCGAAGCGGCTAGCATTTTTGGGCTTCGACAACTCCTTCGGGGTCTGAAAGGGGCGAGCAGCCCCTTTCTCGTGGGTCCAGCGCGTCGAAATCGCTGGTGGTTTTCTGGTTCTCTTTTGCCAGCAAAAGAGAACTTAGCCCCGCGTAACCGCGCTCTACCCCCGCGCCACAAGCGCGCAACCCCACCTGACGAAACCGCGCCCCCACAGCAAAAGCACTCTATTATTTTTTCGTCAGCGACTTCATCAGACCGCCGTCGGCGATGATCTTCTGGATGAACGGCGGGAAGGGTTCGGCCTGGAAGGTCCTGCCGGTGGTCTCATCGGTGATGACGCCGGTATCAAAGTTCACGCTGACGGTATCGCCTGCACTGATGGCGTCCACGGCCTCGGGGCATTCCATGATGGGCAGGCCGATGTTGATGCTGTTGCGGTAGAAGATGCGCGCGAAGCTCTTGGCGATGACGACAGAGATTCCGGCGGTCTTGATGGCCAGCGGTGCGTGCTCACGGGAGGAGCCGCAGCCGAAGTTCCAGCCGCCCACCATGATGTCGCCGTCCTTGACGTTGTGGATGAAGTCCTTATCAATGTCCTCCATGCAGTGGGCGGCAAGCTCCTTGGCATCCTGCGTGTTCAGGTGGCGGGCCGGGATGATGACGTCGGTATCCACGTTATCCGGGTATTTGAAAACAGAACCGTTTGCGTTGTTCATGGGTGACTCTCCTTTTCTCAGACCGTGCGGGGGTCGGTGATGCAGCCGGTCAGTGCGCTGGCGGCAGCGGTAGCGGGCGAAGCCAGATACACCTCGCTCTTGACGTGGCCCATGCGGCCCACGAAGTTGCGGTTGGTGGTGGAGACGCAGCGCTCACCCTCGGCGAGGATGCCCATGTAGCCGCCGAGGCAGGGGCCGCAGGTGGGGGTGGAGACGATGCAGCCTGCGTCGATGAAGGCCGTCGTCCAGCCGCGGAGGATGCACTCCTTGTACACGGCCATGGTGGCGGGGATGATGATGCCGCGCACGCCCTTTGCGATGTGTTTGCCCTTCAGGATGTTGTAAGCGGCTTCCATATCCTCGAGGCGGCCATTGGTGCAGCTGCCGATGACCACCTGGTCGATCTTGATGTCCTTGCCCTCGCTGGCGGGGTGGGTGTTCTCGGGCAGGTGGGGGTAGCTGACGGTCGGCTCGAGGGCAGAGAGGTCGATTTCAATGGTCTTCTCGTACTCGGCGTCCGGGTCGGCCTCATAGAACACCGGCTCGCGCTGGCTGCGGCCCTCGAGGTAAGCCTTGGTCACGTCGTCCACGGGGAAGATGCCGTTCTTGGCACCGGCCTCGATGGCCATGTTGCAGATGCTCAGGCGGTCGTCCATGGAGAGGGAAGCGACGCCCGGGCCGGTGAACTCCATCGACTTATACAGCGCGCCATCCACGCCGATCATCCCGATGATGTGGAGGATGAGGTCTTTGCCGGAAACCTTCGGCGGCAGCTTGCCGTTCAGCACGAACCTGATGGCGGCAGGCACCTTGAACCATGCCATGCCGGTAGCCATGCCGGCGGCCATATCGGTGGAGCCAACGCCGGTGGAGAATGCGCCCAGTGCGCCGTAGGTACAGGTGTGGCTGTCGGCGCCGATGACGCAGTCGCCGGCTGTCACGATGCCTTTTTCGGGCAGCAGAGCGTGCTCGATGCCCATCTGGCCCACATCGTAGAAATTGAGGATGTCGTACTTGTTGGCGAACTCGCGGCACTGCTTGGACTGAGTCGCGCTCTTGATGTCCTTGTTGGGAACGAAGTGGTCGAGGACGATGGCGATGTGCTCTTTGTCGAACACGCCGTTGAAGCCCGCCTTTTCGAACTCGTTGATGGCGACGGGGGTGGTGATGTCATTGCCCAGCACGATGTCGAGCTTGGCGTTGATGAGCTGGCCTGCCTTGACCTCGGCGAGGCCTGCGTGTGCGGCCAGAATTTTCTGCGTCTGGGTCATTCCCATGATGGTACTCTCCTTTTTATCGTAGCTTGTTCTCTATGGTCAGTCTCTCCTCTGTCCAACCTCTCAGCCGCCTGCGGCGTCAGCTCCCCTAGTAGGGGAGCCTCTGGCGAAACCGTTTACTTTGCGGGGAATGCCAAGGCCTCCCCTCGATAGGGGAGGTGGCATTGCGAAGCAATGACGGAGAGGTTGTGCAGAGCTGCCCTTTATTTACTCTCTTATTTATTATTGATTGCGCTGACCAGTGCATGGATACCGGCCACGATAATATCGGTATCGGTGCCTGCACCCCAGGTGACGACGCCGTCGCCCCACTCGAGGCCGACGTAGGAAGCGGCGCGGGAGGTGGAGCCCTCGTCCAGACTGTGCTCGGAGTAAGTTTCCAGGTGGAAGCCCATGCCGGTGGCGCTCTGGATGGCGTTTGCCACAGCATCCAGACGGCCATTGCCCACCGATGTGACCACCTTGCGCTGACCGTTCAGATCCAGCGTGACGGTGGCGGTGATGCCGTTGACCTGTGCAAAGTGGGCCTCGACGACAGACAGGGGCTTGGACTTGTTGAGGAAGGCATCCTCGAAGATATGGAGCACTTCGCCTGCGCTCAGCTCCTTGTGGCTGTGGTCGGACACGCTCTTGACCTTGTAGCCCAGCGCCTCGCGCATCTTGGCGGGCAGATTGTAGCCGTAGTTCTGCTCCAGCACGAAGCCGATGCCGCCCTTGCCGCTCTGGCTGTTGATGCGGATGACGTCGGCGTCGTAGGTGCGGCCGATGTCGTGGGGGTCCACCGGGATATAGGGGCAGGTCCAGCGGTGGTCGCCCTTCTCCTTGCGGTAGGCCATGCCCTTTGCAATGGCGTCCTGATGGCTGCCCGAGAAGGCGGCGAACACCAGCTGGCCGGCGTAGGGGGTGCGCTCGTAGATGTGCATCCGGGTGACCCGCTCATAGGCGGCGCAGATGGCAGGCATATCGGAGAAGTCCAGCTTCGGGTCTACGCCGTGGCTGTACATATTCATGGCGAGGGTCACAGCATCCACGTTGCCGGTGCGCTCGCCGTTGCCGAAGAGGCAGCACTCCACCCGCTGAGCGCCTGCCAGAACGGCCAGCTCTGCACAGGCGACGCCGGTGCCGCGGTCATTATGCGGGTGGGTGGAGATGATGACGCTGTCGCGGCACTTGAGGTGCTTGTCGCAATACTCGATCTGGTTTGCGTAAACGTGGGGCATGCTCATCTCGACCGTGACTGGCAGGTTGATGATCATGGGGCGGTCGGGGGTGGGCTGCATGATGTCCAGGACCGCGTTGCAGACCTCAACGGCGTAGTCCACCTCGGTGCCGGTGAAGCTCTCGGGGCTGTACTCGAAGAGGAAGTTGCCCTCATACTCCTCGCTCAGCTGCTTGACCAGCTTTGCGCCGTCCATGGCGATCTGCTTGATCTCCTCCTTAGACTTGTGGAACACCTGCTCGCGCTGGGCGACGGAGGTGGAGTTATAGAAGTGGATGACCGCACGGGGTGCGCCCTTGACAGCCTCGAAGGTGCGGCGGATGATATGGTCGCGGCACTGGGTCAGCACCTGCACGGTGACATCGCCGGGGATTATGTTCTTCTCGATGAGGGTGCGGAGGAACTCGTACTCCGTCTCGCTGGCGGCCGGGAAGCCGACTTCGATCTCCTTGAAGCCAATTTTGACCAGCATCTGGAAGAATTCCAGCTTTTCCTCGAGGCTCATGGGGACGATAAGGGCCTGATTGCCGTCGCGCAGGTCCACGCTGCACCAGATGGGAGCTTTCTCGATGTGGTCCTTCTTGACCCAGCTGTCATAGCCGGCGGGGACCGGGTAATATCCCGGTGCGTACTTGGTAGCGTCCATCATTTTGTTTTCCTCCAGTTTCCTATTGATTCACGTTTTGCACTTCTGGGGAACAGCCTTGCCCTCTCAGGCGCTTCGCGCCAGCTCCCCCAAAGGGGGAGCCAAAAGCCTCTCCCTTTGGGAGAGGTGGCATTGCGAAGCAATGACGGAGAGGGCGAGGCCGTTTCCCACAAACGAAAAGGCTCCCGTCTCTCAAAGGACGAAATCCCCTGAGAGACGAGAGCCTGTAATTTCTGTTACAGGGCACCCGTGGTACCACTCTCTTTGCTGTGCCATAAGCACAGCCGCTCTGCACGATCGGCTTTTTAGGGCGAATCGCTGCCCTTATAACGGTGGGCTTCCGTCAGGGCCTACTGTCTGCTTCAGTCCTGCCGCTCAGGGGCCAGTAACCGAGACCCTCTGCACCGCCTTGCACCATCCGGCGGCTCTCTGCACGCAGAAGAAAATCGTTTTTTCCCCGTCAACGCATTTGCGCTTTGTTCAAAGTGGTCTCATTTTAGCAAAACCCGCCGCCCCTGTCAAGCAGTTTTGCTCACAATGAAAATGAAACGATTTCACATAAATAGCAGCATAAATTTTCAAAATTTGCGGGTGGATCCTTTGCTTTGTTAAGAATCTGCGAAGTTTTTGCAAAGTTCACCTCGAAACGCTGGTTTCTGAAATGGCGTCGTGGTATGCTGTTTGCAACGTAAGGAGGGATCCCCATGAAAGAAGTCAAGACCCCCAAAAAGCTATTGGCTATTTACTACGCCATTGTATTACTGGTGCTGATGCTGCTCAACTTCGTGCTCGTGCCGTGGATGAGCGAACGGCAGGTAAAAGAAGTGGACTACGGCACCTTCATGTCCATGACCGAGGACAAAGACATCGGCCGGGTGGATGTGGAATCGAACCAGATCATCTTTACCGATAAAGACGAAAAGCAAATTTACAAGACCGGCCTGATGAACGACCCCGACCTGACCCAGCGCCTCTACGACGCGGGGGCCGAGTTTTCCAGCGAGATCGTCGAGCAGGCTTCGCCGCTGATGAGCTTTCTGCTGAGCTTTGTGCTGCCCATCGTCCTCTTCGTCTGGCTGGGCAATCTCATGAACAAAAAGCTCATAGAAAAGGCCGGCGGCGCGAACTCGATGATGTTCGGCGGCGTGGGCAAGTCCAACGCCAAGGTCTACGTCCAGTCCACCCACGGCATCCGCTTTGCGGATGTGGCCGGCGAGGATGAGGCCAAAGAGAACTTACAGGAGATCGTCGATTATCTGCACGACCCCAAGAAATACGAAGAGATCGGTGCCTCGATGCCCAAGGGCATCCTGCTCGTCGGCCCTCCGGGTACCGGCAAGACCATGCTGGCAAAGGCCGTGGCAGGCGAATCCAACGTGCCGTTCTTCTCCATCTCCGGCTCGGAGTTTGTGGAGATGTTCGTGGGCATGGGCGCATCCAAAGTCCGTGACCTCTTCAAGCAGGCCAAGGAAAAGGCCCCCTGCATCGTCTTCATCGACGAGATAGACGCCATCGGCCAGAAGCGCAACAGCAGCCAGCTGGGCGGCAACGACGAGCGCGAGCAGACCCTGAACCAGCTGCTCACCGAGATGGACGGCTTCGAGGGCAACAGCGGCGTCATCATCCTCGCGGCCACCAACCGTCCGGATTCCCTTGACCCGGCTCTGACCCGTCCCGGCCGCTTTGACCGCCGTGTTCCTGTGGAGCTGCCCGACCTCAAGGGCCGCGAAGAGATCCTGAAGGTCCACGCCAGGAAAGTCGCTCTTGCCCCCGGCATCGACTTCAACACCGTGGCCCGGATGGCCTCCGGTGCCTCCGGCGCAGAGCTGGCCAACATCGTCAACGAAGCCGCTCTGCGGGCTGTGCGCGCCGGCCGCAAGAGCGTGACCGAGGCCGACCTCGAGGAGAGCATCGAGGTGGTCATTGCCGGCTACCAGAAGAAGAACTCCATCCTCACCGACAAGGAAAAGTGCATCGTAGCCTACCATGAGATCGGCCACGCACTGGTGGCGGCGCTTCAGAATCACTCCGCACCCGTGCAGAAGATCACCATCATCCCCCGCACCTCGGGCGCACTGGGCTACACCATGCAGGTCGAAGAGGGCAACCACTACCTGATGACCAAGGAAGAGCTGGAAAATAAGATCGCCACCCTCACCGGCGGACGTGCTGCCGAGGAAGTGGTGTTCGGCTCCATCACCACCGGCGCGTCCAACGACATCGAGCAGGCCACCAAGCTTGCCCGCGCCATGCTCACCCGTTACGGCATGAGCAAAGAGTTCGACATGGTGGCTCTGGAGACGGTGAACAACCAGTATCTGGGCGGCGACACCTCGCTGGCCTGCTCGGCCCAGACCCAGCGGGAGATCGACCAGCGGGTCGTGGAGCTGGTAAAGGCCCAGCACGAAAAGGCCGTCAAGATCCTCACCGACAACCGCGCAAAGCTCGACGAGCTGGCGAAGTACCTTTATGAAAAGGAGACCATCACCGGCGACGAGTTCATGGCTATCCTTGAGGAAAAAGATTCCAGCGAAAATTAAAACAGGATCTCTGCAATAATCCAGCCGCCGTATCCGTATTCATTACAGATACGGCGGTTTTCTGATACGCTGTACCGCGAATAAAACAGAAATCTGGGGCCTTGTCCCCTACAGGAGGATACTACTATGAGACTGCTGAACAAGAACACTGCCCGCCGCGCCGCCGCTGCTGCCGCGCTGCTGACCATGACCGCCGCCATGAGCGTGGGTGCCTTTGCCGCCGACGCCGAGGACACGACCGTTGCCGGTTATCTGCCCCCTCAGTCGTCCGAGGTCATGGTTCAGGGTGACATCGCTCTCCACTCTGACGTTCCGGTGGGGGAGGTAGACCCCAACTACGGCGGCTACGCTTCCCCGGTGGAGAACCCCATTCAGGGCAACGTGATGATGATCTCTGGCGAGACCCCTCTGCCCTCTGACACGCCGGTGGAGAAGAGCGAAGCCCGCTACACCGTCAAGGGCCTGCTGGGCAAGCAGGTGCTCTACACCGCCCGTCAGGAAGGCCGCGTGCTGACGCTGGACGCCCCCGATGACAACGCCACCTTCCGCACCACCATCCTCGACATGCAGACCCTGATGAATCAGGGCGTAAGCACTCTGGTGCTCAAGACCGGCAAGACTTCCACCACCCTGAACCTGACTCTGCTGTGCCAGGGCCAGAAGCCCGGCACCCGGGTCACTCTGCGCCACCTCGGCAGCAGCGCTCACCTCACCGTGGGCTTCCGCGGCCGCCGCGACCTCATCGTTGGCCGATAAGCTTTTCCCACTCTCCTCTTTGTTTTCCATCGATACTTTTCCCTCAGACGCAAAAGACCCCCGCTGCAAACGCAGCGGGGGTCTTACTGTTTATCAAATGGTTCCGTCCGAGCCGTTCTCGCTCTGCTCCGATGCATAGAGCACCATCAGGTGGTTTGCGGATGCTTCGAGCTGGCTCTTGGCCTGACGGAGGTTCGCTTCTTCCGTCTCGTTCATCTTCTCGGGCTTATCCTTCCGCAGGCAGCGGCGGAGGTTGGCCACATCGGCCTTGATGCGGTTCTTCTCCTCCTTGTCCAGCTCCTTCTTGCACTTGGAGAGGGCCTCGTCCACCTTGTAGGCCAGCACCTCGGCCTGATTGTGGAGGTCAAGCCGCTCTTTGCGGCGGCTGTCCTCGGCCTCGTAGGCGGCGGCGTCGGCCATGGCGCGCTGGATCTCATTCTCCGAGAGGTTCGTGCTGCCGGTGATGGTGATGTTCTGCTCCCGGCCGGTGCCGAGGTCTTTGGCCGAGACCTTCACAACGCCGTTGACGTCAATGTCAAAGGTGACTTCGATCTGGGGCTTGGACGAGAAGCTGGCCCGGATACCGTTCAGCTTGAACTTGCCGAGGCTCTTATTGTCGCGGGCGAAATGCCGCTCACCCTGCAGGACGTTGATCTCCACACTGGTCTGCATGGGGCGGGCCGTGGTGAAGATCTGGCTCTTGCGGGTGGGGATCATGCTGTTGCGGGTGATGAGGGGGGTCGCCACGCCGCCCAGTGTCTCGATGGAGAGGGTCAGCGGGGTGACGTCCATCAGCACAAGGCCCTGCGCCGCCGCACCGGAAGCGCCAGCCAGCTTGCCGCCGCCCTGCAGCAGACCGCCCTGCACAGCGGCACCCATCGCCACGCATTCGTCGGGGTTGAGGCTGTGGCTCGGCTCACAGCCCAGCAGCTCCTTCACCTGACGCTCGACGGCAGGCATCCGGGTGCTGCCGCCGACGAGAAGGACTTTGCCCAGCTGCGAGGCCGAGATGCCGGCATCCCGCAGTGCATTCTGCACCGGGGCCACCGTCCGTGCCAGCAGGTCGCCGGTCATCATCTCGAACTGGGGGCGGGAGATGGTCAGATCCAGGTGGTGGGGGCCGTCCTTGCCCACCGCGATGAAGGGCAGATTGAGCTGGGCCGAGAGGGCGCTGGACAGCTCTTTCTTGGCCTTTTCGGCCTCTTCTTTCAGGCGTCCCATGGCGGCGGGGTCGCGGGAGAGGTCGATGCGGTCCGATTTCTTGAACTCTGCCACGGCGTATTCCACGATGCGCTGGTCGAAGTCGTCGCCGCCGAGGCGGGTATCGCCGCCGGTGGCCAGCACCGTGAAGGTGCCGTCTTCGATCTCGATGATGGAGACGTCGAAGGTGCCGCCGCCGAGGTCGTAGACCAGGATCTTCTGGGGCGCTTCGTTGTCAAGGCCGTAGGCCACGGCGGCGGCGGTAGGCTCATTGATGATGCGCAGGACGTTCAGGCCTGCGATGCGGCCCGCATCCTGAGTGGCCTTGCGCTGGCTGTCGTCAAAGTAAGCGGGGACGGTGATGACGGCCTCCGTCACCGGCTCACCCAGGTAGCTCTCGGCGTCGCGGCGTATCTTGGTCAGTATCATGGCGCTGATCTCCTGCGGAGTCAGGTCTTTGCCGTCGATGTGGACGCGGTAGTCGCTGCCCATATGCCGCTTGATGCTGGACACCGTCCGGCCGGAGTTGGTGGCAAGCTGGCGCTTTGCCGCGCCGCCCACCAGACGCTCGCCGTCTTTGGTGAAGGCCACCACGCTGGGGGTGGTGCGCTCTCCCTCTGCGTTGGTGATGACGACGGGCTTACCGCCCTCCACCACTGCCACGCAGCTGTTCGTGGTGCCAAGGTCAATACCGATCACTCTGCTCATTCTGGTCGTCCTCTCTGTTTTTGCGACGCGCATATTTTTCCTTCAATATCATATCGGTTCCGTATGACGATTTCTTAGAGCATTTGTAAAGATTCTGTGTTTCCGCTCATTCTCTCTCGAGCAGCTGGCGGATGACGGCCTCCGTCTCGTCCAGCCAGCTCTGGGCCGTCCCGTCCCCCTCTTTTTTGCGGACGAGGAAGCCCTGCTTCGCCTCAGCCAGCTGAGCCAGCGCCTTTTTGCGGGAGATGTACTGGGTCTCATACTGGGCCACCCGCAGGCAGACCTGCGGCATATAGGCGATGTCGGGGGTGGAGGCGCAGAGCTTCTGGGCCTTGCGGTAGGCCCGCAGAGCCGCACCGGCCCCTTTTCCCTGCACCATGGCATCGTCGCCCAGCGCCACCCATGCGGCCACATCGCCGGCGTCGGCAGCTTTTTTCCAGAGCTTGCGGGCCTGTGCAGGGCTCTTGCGGCAGCCCCGGCCCTCGTAGAGCATCTCGCCCATCATGGCAAGGCCCTCGGCGCAGCCCTCTTCGGCAGAGAGCTGATAATAATGCATCGCGTCGTCCCAGCGTTCCTCAGCCATGGCATGGTTGCCGGCCCGCAGCTCCGCTTCGCCCGGCTCATCGGTGTCGTGGCTGGCGTGGAGCAGACCGTTCAAAAGCGAGCAGTCCAGCGTGGCAGAGCTGGTCCACGGGTCGATGACCACGCCGTCGATGCTGTCCGAGTCCAGCGCCATCTGCATGGCGGAAGCCAGAAGCCGTTCCGCCATGGGGCGGTTGGCCGTGCCTTTATCGGCCTCCGCCATCTTCACGGAGGTGAACACCGGCAGGTAGCACCGGCCCTTCTGGGTGCGCAGGGTCCAGGGCTGCAGGTCCTTCGCTTTCTCCGCCGGGACAGGATGCTCCGCCCACGGGGCGGCCCCGTCCGGCTGGTCGGACGCCGCTTCCAGCGGCACCAGGACCCTGGTGTCCAGCTCGAGGGCATAGTTGATGGCGTTCATCAGCGCCCAGAAGCTCTCCTCGTTCTGGCCCTTATAGAGCGCTGCCACAGCCCGCTCTATCGCCGGACAGCCCGTACCCAGCGGCCCGTATTCCGGCAGCTTTTTGCGGTCTGCCGCGCCCACCGGGCGCAGCCGCAGCCGTGCCGCACCATCTTTTGCCATTGCATCCACCATTCTTTCCGTTGAGATTCCCTTCCAGTATAGCAGGATTTTCCGGTTTTCTCAATCTCCGGAGCCGAAATCTGCATCCAGAGCCGGTTTTCTTCGGCAAAAACATAGCATTCCTGTTGGGAGTGCGTTATAATAAGGAGCGTCTCGACTAAATGTATGAAGGAAAGGGAGTATCGAGCCTTGAACAAAATGCTTCGCTATCTCAGCGATTACAAGCGCGAGAGCGTGCTTGCACCGCTTTTCAAGATGCTGGAAGCTACGTTTGACCTGTTCGTGCCGCTTGTGATGGCCGACATCGTCAACGTGGGTATCGCGGCCCACGATTTCCACTACATCCTCGTGCGGTGCGGCATCCTGCTGCTTCTGGCCATCGTCGGCCTCGCGTGCAGCCTGACGGCCCAATACTTCTCGGCCAAAGCCGCCGTGGGTTATTCCACCGGCCTGCGTCATGCGCTGTTTGAGCACATCCAGACGCTGAGCTTTTCCGAGATGGACACCATGGGCACCAGCACCCTCATCACCCGGATGACCAGCGACGTCAATCAGGTGCAGAGCGGATTGAACCTCTTCCTCCGTCTGTTCCTGCGCAGCCCCTTCGTGGTGATTGGCGCCATGATCATGGCCTTTACGGTCAACTTCCGCGCCGCCCTCATCTTCGTGGTGGCGATCCCGCTGCTGAGCGTCGTGGTCTTCGGCGTCATGGTCATCACCCGTCCGCTTTATAAGTCGGTGCAGACCCGCCTTGACCGGGTCCTGGGCCTCACCCGCGAAAACCTGACCGGCGTGCGCGTCGTCCGCGCCTTCGACAAGGAAAAGAGCGAGGTGGACCGCTTCGAGGACGCCAATGAGCTGCTGACCAAAATGCAGCTCCACGTCGGCCACATCTCCGCCCTGATGAACCCGCTGACCTACGTTATCATCAACCTCGCCATCGTGGCGCTGCTGTATGTAGGCAGCATCGAGATAAACATCGGCGGCATGGCCTCCGGCGATGTCATCGCGCTGGTCAACTACATGAACCAGATCCTGGTCGAGCTGGTCAAGCTGGCCAACCTCATCGTTCAGGTGAGCAAGGCTCTGGCCTGTGCAGGCCGTGTGCAGGCGGTTCTGGACACCAAGCCCGGCATGGAGTTCCCGGCCCAGCTCACCGGCAATGTTCCGGCGGAAACGGCCGGCGACGCCGTCCGCTTCGACCATGTGAGCCTGACCTACAAGGGCGCAGGCGCACCCAGCCTCTCCGACATCAATTTCACCGCCAGGCGCGGCCAGACCATCGGCGTCATCGGCGGCACCGGCAGCGGCAAATCCAGCCTCATCAGCCTCATCCCCCGCTTCTACGACGCCACTGAGGGCAGTGTGGAGATCATGGGCCGACCGGTCCGGCAGTACCCCCGCGCCGACCTGCGCGGCAAGGTGGCTGTGGTCATGCAGAAGGCCCAGCTCTTCGGCGGCACCATCCGCTCCAACCTGCTCTGGGGCAGCCAGAATGCCTCCGACGCCGACCTCTGGGCCGCGCTGGAAACGGCACAGGCTGCGGAGTTCGTGAAAGCCAAGCCCCTCGGCCTCGACGAGCCGGTAGAGCAGGGCGGACGCAACCTCTCCGGCGGTCAGAAACAGCGTCTGACCATCGCCCGCGCCCTCGTGGGCAAGCCGGACATCCTCATCCTCGACGACAGCGCCAGCGCACTGGACTACGCCACCGACGCGGCCCTGCGCAAGGCTCTGGCCGCTCTTCCGGGCGATCTGACCGTCTTCATCGTCAGCCAGCGCGCCGCCAGCCTGCAGCACGCCGACCAGATCATCGTGCTGGACGATGGCCATATGGTGGGCCTTGGCCGTCACGCCGAGCTGCTGGAAAGCTGCCCGGTCTACAAGGAAATTTATGAGAGCCAGTTCAAGAAAGGGGATGCGCAGAAATGAGTGCAAAAGCAAAAAGCAAGCTGACCCCTGAACAGCAGAAGGCCACCATGACCCGGGTGCTACAGAAGATCAGACCCTACGGCTTCTTCGTGGTGTGCAGCCTCATCGTGGCCGCTGTGAGCGTGGCGGCCCAGCTGTATATCCCCATCCTCTGCGGCAGTGCCATCGACATGATGCTGGGCAAAGGTGCCGTGGACTTCGCGGGCGTGCTGCGCATCATCTACGAGATCATCGTGGTGGCTGTTGTCGCCGCCTTTGCGCAGTGGCTGCTGAGCGTCTGCAACAACCGCATCACCTTCGCAGTCAGCCGTGACCTGCGCAACGCCGCCATGCGGAAGATCCAGACCCTTCCCCTCTCTTACCTCGACAGCCATCCTTCCGGCGACATCGTGAGCCGGATGGTGGCCGATGTGGATACCTTCGCCGACGGCCTGCTGATGGGCTTCACCCAGCTGTTCTCGGGTGTGCTGACCATCCTCGGCACCCTCCTCTTCATGCTGCAGCAGAACGTCCCCATCACGCTGGTGGTGGTCTGCATCACCCCCCTGAGCCTTGTGGTGGCCAGCTTCCTCGCAAAGCGCAGCTACAAGTATTTCCAGAGCCAGAGCACCGTGCGCGGCGAGCAGACTGCCCTTGTCAACGAGATGATAGAGGGTCAGAAGGTCGTGCAGGCCTTCGGCCACGAGGCCCAGAGCCTCGAGGCTTTTGACGAGGTGAATGGCCGACTGCAGAACGTGAGCCTGAAGGCCATCTTCTTCTCCAGCATGACCAACCCCGCCACCCGCTTCGTCAACAACATCGTCTACGCAGGCGTCGGCCTCGTGGGCGCGATCTATGCCGTAGCCGGAGGCATCACCATCGGCCAGCTGAGCATCTTCCTGAACTACGCCAATCAGTACACCAAGCCCTTCAACGAAATTTCCGGCGTCGTGACCGAGCTGCAGAACGCTCTGGCCTGCGCGGCCCGCGTGTTCGAGCTACTGGACGCTGAAGACCAGACCCCCGAAGCGGAGAACGCCGCAAAGCTCGTGCCGGACGGCCGCGTCCGGATCGAGGACGTCTCCTTCCGCTATCTGCCCGACCGCCCGCTCATCGAGGGCCTGTCTCTGGACGTCAAGCCCGGCCAGCGCATCGCCATCGTCGGCCCCACCGGCTGCGGCAAGACCACCCTCATCAACCTGCTCATGCGGTTCTATGATGTCAACGGCGGCTCCATCAAAGTCTCCGGCACCGACATCCGGGACGTGACCCGCGCCTCTCTGCGCGGCAGCTACGGCATGGTGCTGCAGGATACCTGGCTCCGGGCCGGCACCGTGCGGGAGAACATCGCCTACGGCAAGCCGGACGCCCCCCTTGACGAGGTGGTGGCCGCGGCCAAGGCAGCCCATGCCGACAGCTTCATCCGCCGCCTGCCCGAGGGCTACGACACCGTCATCGCCGAGGACGGCGGCAACATCAGCCAGGGCCAGAAGCAGCTGCTCTGCATCGCCCGCGTGATGCTCTGTCTGCCCCCGATGCTGATTCTGGACGAGGCCACCTCCTCCATCGACACCCGCACCGAGGTGCGTATCCAGGCAGCCTTTGCCCGGATGATGCAGGGCCGCACCAGCTTCATCGTTGCACACCGCCTTTCCACCATCCGGGAGGCCGACGTCATCCTCGTGATGAAGGACGGCCGCATCGTGGAGCAGGGCGACCACGATACCCTGCTGGCGCAGGGCGGCTTCTACGCCAAGCTCTACAACAGCCAGTTCGAGGGCGTGGAGACTTAACGCTTCAGCTTATAGCAATTCAACTTTTCAATGCAGCAGCGGTGGATTGCATATCGCAAAGATGCCGTTTGAATGCTGCACTAATTTCTTGACCTGCGATAAAATTTGCGATAAACGATTTTGGGAAGGAATATAATCGTGTCGAAAGATGAATATTTGATTACAGATCCACCCCTTAAAGCGCTGACTGTTTTTGCGATGCCGATGATCCTTGGCAGCTTTTTTCAACAAGTATACAATATGGCCGATTCCATAATCGTCGGTCAATTTGTCGGCTCCTCGGCACTTGCGGCTGTTGGTGCTTGTGCTGCACTGACCAATGTTTTTATTTGTGTGGCGCTTGGTGCTGGTGTGGGCGCAGGTGTGCTTGTAAGCCGCTGTTTTGGTGCAAAAAATTATGGTAGAATGAAAACCATTGTGTCAACGTCCCTGATCAGCTTTTTGATTTTAAGTGTTGTCCTTGGTGTCTTTGGCTTTTGCTTTTCCCATTTCATGATGAGCGGATTACAGACCCCTGCCGATATATTGGAAGAAGCAGTATTGTATCTGCGTGTCTACTTTGTGGGTTTCCCGTTTCTATTCATGTACAACATTCT
>ERZ506559.26-NODE-26-length-72719-cov-12.3265_pt1 | contig 72719 bp, 64 predicted proteins | sample MGYA00513516_ERZ506559 | MGnify/ENA metagenome assembly ERZ506559 | reverse complement strand
CCTGAAAGGGCGGAACTGTATACAATTATGCCCTTTCAGGGCGCAAATTCAGATTGTCGTTTTTTCGTAGGGCGTTGCCCTACGCTATATAATTAAGCCCTTTCAGGGCACTCCAATAAATATATAATTGTAAGAACCGATAAATTCTCATTTAACCAATAAACTCCCATTTAACCGATAAATTCTCATTTAACCGATAAATTCCCATTTATTTATCTACTTATTTTTGACTCGCTACACAATTTCCGTTTTATCAATCATTTTGATTCGCTCGATGAGCTCATTTCCAAGAGCCGTTTTATCTTCAATATGTTTCAACACCGCAGTCACAAATGTATTGCTTTCGAAATCACCGCGTACTTGCTCAAAGTCCTGCTTCATTTCGTCATGAGAGCCATCAGCACCGAATCCGGTCATGGAAGATAACGAGAATTCTTTCTTAGCATCCTCATATACCATCTTGTCCAATCCGACAACAGCTTGCTGCCAGGCTTTCACGATACCGATGATATCTTGCGCTGTTATCGTTTCCGGATCTAAGCCATAAAATTCCTGAATCTTATGATAAGCCCATGTCCATTCATAAGTATAATAATTCTCGTGCATTTCCGCGAAGCTTGCATTGATGGACTTTAAACGATTGACTGCTCCTTTCTCAATACCATCCAGTAATCGGTCGATCTCACTCTTGGGAGCAATCAACCCGGAAACATCTACCCATTCGCCGATACCAATTTCCGTATCGGGTTTCAGGCGTTGACGGATTTCTTCATTGCTTTGGAAGTTAATACCTTCCAGTCGTTTTATAATGGAGTTTCCTAAGAACTTGTGGATAGCAATTTCATAAAAACGGATTCCATTGTTCAAAGAAGAATTCTTGATTTTAGCACTCTGGTAAGAGTAGATTTCTGAAGTTTCACCGGACACACGTTTCAATTCTTTCAAAATGGAACGCCCTTTGAACATCTTCTGAATGGTATAAGGACTCAACAGGTTATAGTTGATATAATCCAGCCTGTTCGGGTCTTTACGATTATCACGTTTCGGCCATTTTTGTGCGTCACGGATAGTACCTACACTTCTCAAGTTGACTCCCGGAACCAGATAAGTCGTATTCCGCTGCTCTATCAGGTAGGAGAAAGGAAGATTAGAAGTATCGGCATGATTGACATGACGTCCCATTACCAAAGAGAAAGCTCCGACACGTGCCGGCCACAAGATATAGGAATCAGAAGTAGTCTTCGCTCCCCTTTCCATCGTTCCTTGATGGATAGGCCCCAACTTATACATGTGGTTGCTCTGATTGGATCCCGAACCTGCATTCATAAACGAGAACATTCCGGCAATCAGCAAAGTAGATTTATGATGTGTCACGGTGAAAGGACCTGCGAAAATAGCACATGCCTCACCGTTCTCTCCTTGGCAATTACTAAAAAACAAAGAATCGGAAGCGGAATAATTATGTCCCAATTTACAGGACTGCCCGACGAAACAACGGGTCAGCATTGTGCCGTCATCCACTTTTGAACCGGAAGAGATAATGAAGTCGTCACAAATTACCCCGTGACCGATATGTACAGGCGCTGTCACATTACTATTGACGCTTCCATTGGATAAACGGCAAGTTCCACAGATATGGCAGTAATCACCAATCCGGACATTCTTGATTGAACCTGTATTGAGAATCATGACATGATTGCCAATACTGCCGATAGCAGAAGCATGTTTATTGGAATAATAATCCGCAATAGATTTCATACGGTTAATCAGTTCGGGACGATGGCGGTACAACGCAAGTATATATGCCTGATGCGCAGACAGTTTGTCGTTCATCAACACTTCACGACCTCCTGTTTCATTCAAGACAGCCACTTCTACCCCATTACCGAAAGTGCTTAATCCATCCACTAAAATAATATCTACATTCTCAATGAAAGTATCACTACCGATCTCATAGTTAGCAATGTAGTTCTGGATATTCTCAATACAACAGTTATCGCCCACTGATACATTATGCAACGTCACATGACGCAATCCCGAATGTTTCTTGATTCCCCCTGGCAATGTAAATTCTGATTCGAATACCCCCAGTTTCACTTCACCCGAGAAACGGGTATGATGAACGTACTCACAATTAAAGCCCTCTGCCACTGATACATTTCCCCAATCATCGGCCAGACACGACTGGCTCTTCAACTGAAGTACCTCATCTTCAGTCAATCTACGATAGTCTTTCATATACTAAATGATTTATGAGTTATGATTTATGAATTATGATTTATGAATTATGATTTATGAACTGTGATGTTGTCCGTCATAATCGCACAGCCAACTCATAATTCAGAAATCATAAATCATAAATCCCTCCCGTTTATTCTTCCTCTTCTTCGTAGGTCTGATAAAGAAAATCGTTATAGGGATATTTCTGAACGTGTAATTCTTTCACTCGCTGATAAACTACATTTTTCAGTTCGTCTATATTGATTCGTTCGCGGGCGGAAATAAAGAGGCAGTTATCCTCCATTTTTGCCATCCACGTCTTCATCAGTTCTTCGAGTGTTAAGTTTTCCTTTGTTCGGGGGGTAAGGTCGTCCGGCGCTTTCTCCACGTAGGTGTAAGCGTCTATTTTATTAAATACAAGTATCATAGGTTTGCCACTGCCGCCAATCTCTGCCAGTGTCTTGTTCACTACCTCAATCTGTTCCTCAAATCCGGGGTGGGAAATATCGACTACGTGCACAAGCAAATCTGCTTCACGCACTTCATCCAGGGTAGATTTAAAAGATTCTACCAGGTCGGTAGGCAACTTGCGAATAAATCCTACCGTATCCGACAACAAGAACGGTAGATTATCAATAATCACTTTACGCACAGTGGTGTCTAAAGTCGCAAATAGTTTGTTTTCTGCAAACACTTCGCTCTTGGAGAGAAGATTCATCATGGTTGATTTTCCCACGTTGGTATAACCAACCAGTGCAACACGTATCATGCGTCCGCGATTCTTTCGTTGGGTAGCTTTCTGCTTGTCAATCTCCGCCAGACGTTCTTTCAATAATGACATACGGTTCAGGATGATACGGCGGTCCATCTCGAGCTGTGTTTCACCCGGACCACGAAGTCCCACGGAACCTTTACCGCCACCGGCACCGGAACCTCCTCCCTGGCGTTCCAAGTGAGTCCAAAGTCGCTGCAAACGCGGCAACATATATTTATATTGTGCCAGCTCTACCTGCGTCTTCGCATTAGCTGTCTGTGCACGCATGGCAAATATATCAAGGATCAGTGAAGTACGGTCCAGTATCTTCACTTTCAGTTCGGCTTCAATATTACGAATCTGTTTCGCAGAAAGCTCATCATCAAAGATGACCATTCCTACTTCACGTTCTTCTTCCTCTTCGTTACGAATATATTGTCTGATTTCTTCCAACTTTCCTTTTCCGACATAAGTCACTGAATGAGCTGTCGGCAACTTCTGCGTAAATCGTTTCACTACTTCCGCCCCAGCCGTCTCGGCAAGGAAAGCCAGTTCATCCAGATACTCGTTCGTCTTACGCTCATCCTGCGTTTGTGTGATGAGTCCGACAAGCACTGCTGTCTCTACTTTGGCTTCGGATATTACAAATTCTTTCATTCTTTACTTCTAATATATAATAATGTGGGCGCAAATATAACAAAAAAAAAGAGGACAATGTTTTATTGTCCTCTTTTTCGTATCATTTATCACCTTAGAATCTATAAATCAAACCACATCTTTTCCCAAATTTTAGGAGATTCTTTGGGTGCATTAGGATTAGCAGTCATTTCCTCAGGACTATATTCCCATCTACGAATAAGTTCCCGAGAAGTAGCTTCTGTCGGCACAGTAAGTACAGGTACCTCATTACCATTGGATCCTGATCTTCTCCACTGTACAAATTCTTCCAACGGTCTGTCCATCAAATCAATCCATTGCTGAATATGAATCTCATATAAAGCTCTATCAGGTTCCAATGTGTTTAAATCATCCAAAGCATCAATAAATTCAGTTGTCTTTACCGGATCCGCTTCATAATAATCACAAGCTGTTTGAATAGCTTTCTTATATAATTCATTAGCTTTCACCAAATTAGAAGTTACTCCCAACCCACGTACATACGCTTCCGCTTCAAAAAACAACTGTTCCTGATAAGAATAAATTAATTCAGGTGCCTCTTTTCTAAAAAGATACTTACTTATAACGGAAGATAATAACTCCGCATTTTCATCATCAGTTTCTTCTGCTGCCTGCCGAGTATCCAAGCCTCGATACACCCCGTCAGCTCCCGGTTCAAAATATCTGGAAATACGAGAATCATTGCGTTCCTGCATAGGCTTCAATACATTATTATTTGCAAAAAACATAATATTGATGCCATTTGTATACTTCTCCAATATTTTATATTTAGGATTTTCATTACCTGCAGTCTGTAAATATGGGAACTGCAGATTATCATCAGCCGAACTAATCATACCACCGTCACTTATCAACTTTCCAATCTGTTCTGCTTTCGTCGGATCTTTATCCACCATTGTCATTAAAGTTCTGAATTTTAAAGATTTGGCCAACCGAATCCACTTTTGCATATCACCTTTATAAAAAATATCGTAATCAGTAATGGCCAAAGGATCATCCAAGTTGATCTCATTCAACGCTTCATCCAACAAGCTTACTACACCATTCAAAACTACTTCCTGAGAATCAAATTTTGGATACTTAACTCCTTCTACCCAAGCCTCTGTAAATGGAATATCTCCCCATATCATTGTTGTCTCATAAATATGTTGAGCTAGAATAATTTTACATTGAGCAATTCCATTATGATTGACAGGAGTAGCTTCTTGAGCATTTTTGATAGCTAACTGCAAATTATTACCTCCAACAGAATAGTAATGCTTCCATGTATTACCAAGGCTATATGGATCTATGACATAATAACCTTCCGCCCAGCCCCCATAATCATCGCCGCCGTCTGCCTGACACTGGATACTTTGAGAAAGAGGAATGTAAGCATCTCCTCCGGTACGACTACCAGCCCAATTCACTACTGCATAATTGAATAAATATCCGGGATCCACCTTTTCCGCAGAATTTGGATTATGATTAACATCCAACCAATCACTACATGAGCTCAAAATAGCACATGCAAATATGATTGCTATAGTATATATTGATCTTTTATTTTTCATATTATTTCTCTTTGATAATTATTATAATGTCAATCTAATATTAAATCCGAAACTTCTTGTTGTCGGAATACTATTGAACTCAACTCCCCCACCGATCTGTGCAGGTCCAAAAAAGTTTGCTTCCGGATCAATGTGAGGCACATGGTCTTTTATAATCCAAAGATTACGAGCCTCAAAGCCTAAATCAAGAGATTTGACAAAGAAACTTCTGAACCATTTTCTAGGAAAACTATAAGAAAAGTTCAACTCACGTAATTTAACATATGAAGCATCGAAAATATTACCCTCATTATTACTTGATTTTGCCACATGCCCCCAATAATCTTGCATACTTTTAACCGGCACATCATTAGCTCTGTAAGTTCCATCAGATTGTAAGATGACTCCCGGTTCAATAAACGACGCATCTTCTCGATGAGCAGCAGTTTCAGCAGCAAGTCCGGTAGTACGTAAAGTACCCACTGTTTCAGAGTAAAGAGAACCACCTTGACGAATATCTATCAGGAAACTCAATGTGAAACCTTTGTAAGAGAACGTATTATTAATACCCATTGTAAAGTCCGGGTAAACATCTCCCAAACGCACATTGTTTACAATTTCACGAAGTCCTGTCTTTTCGTTAATAACATAATTGCCCGAATCATCACGTTTCCAACCTGTACCATACAGACCAAACGAACCACCAACTTCCGCTTTTATCTGCAATCCACTCAACCCACTAGTCAACGAGTACTCATCCAACCCTTCTGCCAGCTCATCAACTTTCTGGGTGTTTTTTGCAAAAGTAGCCTCCAAGTCCCATTTAAAATCCTTAGTCTGTACAGGGGTAACTCCTAATGCTACTTCAATCCCTTTATTAGATACTTTTCCCGCATTAATATTATTGGCAAAATACCCCGTGGACAAAGGAACATCAATGCTTACGATTTGATTTTTAGTTACACTTTTATAATAAGTCAAGTCTAAACGAATACGATTTTGGAAAAAGCGTAAATCAGTACCTACCTCAAACGATGCCTGATTTTGTGGTTTAAGATTCTCATTCGGCAATACACGAGGACCTGTAAATCCTACTAATCCATTATGGGGAAAAACATTCGTTAAATTATACTGCAAAAAATAAGAATTAACCGGAGTATATTGAAACGCCAACTGGTATGGTTGTTCATCACTACCGACATTAGCATAACTCATACGCAATTTTCCATAACTCAAAACATCCTTATTCTTCATCAATTCTGTAAAAATAAAACTACCACTAATTGACGGATAAAAATAAGAACGGTTATTTACAGGTAATGTAGATGACCAGTCATTTCTTCCTGTCACATCCAAGAATACCATATTCTTATAACTGAAGCTTATATCTCCATAAAGACCAACCAGCCGTTTCTTAGAGGTATAATTTACCGGACTCGTTGTCTTAGCATTAGTATATGCATACAATTCATCTACAACCAGATTTTGCGCCAACACATTATTATTTCTCCAGTCTTCCTGATATATATTGTGTCCCAACATTACTTTTACTCCATAATCTTCCGCAAATGTTTTCTCATACGATATCATCAAATCATTATTCAAAATACGCTTATAGAGATCCCATGTCTGGAACTGTCCTTCAAGATTACCAATTGTCCCTTTCGAATATACTTTACGTCTGGTTTCTGTATAAAAGTCAGTTCCTGCATTATTCGAGATTGTCAGTCCTTCTATCGGTTTATAAGTCAAAACAATATTGCCGATAAGACGATCCAACTGATTAGTAAATTTATTCTTGTTGATTATCCAATACGGATTGTTACTCTTTCCTTCCGGATCCAGTGATATTTGCTTACCGTATTCGTCAATCCAATTGTTTTTCACATCGTTGATATTTACCGTACGTGGCATTCCGTTTATCAAAGGAATGAGCAAGTTATTATCATTAGATCCCTGAGCAGGCCGTCCTTCCGAATCAGAGCGGATGTACTGTGCTGAAACTCGCCCTGTGAAGTTCTTGGTGAAATTCATACCACCATTAACGGCAAAAGCATATTTATTATAATCGGATCCGGGCACCACCCCTGTCTGATTAGTAGTAGAGACACTGATTCTAAAATCAGAACGTTCTGTACCACCAGCAATTGCGACATTATTTATATAACTCATACCTGTCTCATAGAAATCTTTTACATTGTCAGGATATGCTTGCAAAGTAACCTGTTCTCCTTTAAAATCTGCAAATGTCTGATCTTGCACAGAAGATATCTTAGGCCCCCAACCATTCAACATTTTTACATTATATTTGCCATAACTTCCTTGTGCGTAATCATTTTGAAAATCTGGCAGTTTCAAAACATTCTCAAAACGTGTGGAAGAATTAACTGTAACAGATACCTGCGAATTGCGACTACCTTTTTTGGTAGTTATTACGATAGCACCATCTTTCGCACGCGCACCATACAATGCAGTTGCCGCAGCTCCTTTTAAAACATTAATAGACTCGATATCATCCGAGCTAATATCTCCTGCACGGTTTCCAACATCAACAATGCCATTAGTTCTATCCGGATTGAACGCCCCATTGTCAATAGGCAAACCATCAACAATAAAAAGTGGAGACGACACGCTACCAATAGAAGAAGCACCACGAATCTGAATACTAGAACTTCCCCCTGCAGTACCTGACGACTGTCCAATCTGTACACCTGCGATCTTACCTGATAAGGAGTTTAAAACATTACTTTCACGTGCCTTGGTTATTTCATCACCTTTAACACTTGTCACTGAATATCCCAAAGACTTTTCAGAACGTTTAATCCCCATCGCAGTCACCACAACCTCATCAAGTTTCTGAGAATCAGATTTTAGCACAACTTTCAGATTCGGTTTTATAACCACTTCCTGCGTCTGCATACCAATATACGAAATCTGCAAAGTCTTTGCAGAACTTGGTACATTCGACAAATTAAAATTACCATCTACATCTGTGATTGTACCTTGAGTGGTACCTTTTACCAACACAGAAGCGCCAACAACTGGCTGCCCGTCTTCTTCAGAAATCACAACGCCTGTGACTTTTTGAGTTTGGGCAGTTACCAGGCCTATGCCCACAAAAAGGCATGCCAATAACAGCATTAATTTTCTTTTCATAAATTCTCTCTTAAAGTTTAACTTTACATTATTTGTATCTTTACTCTAACAATTTGCAAATATATTAATAAAACTGAAACTAACAATTATATTAATAAAAAAAGGTTGCAAATATAACATTTTGTTATTTTGTGTGCTGTATTTATGTCGATAAGCATGTTTTTTCTTATTAAAAGCGTTGATTGCCAAAATAGCTAGTAACACTTTGTATGAGCAAAATGCATCTTTTAATATTTCTTTTACTCGTTTTTAGTCATAAAACACCTTTAAAAGCTGTTCTTTTTGCTTTTTTCGTGGAAAAGCGAATAAAAAAGTGGCATTTAATTTAAAGTTTTGTGAATACTATATTATTTGAAGATTTATTTTTTTAGAGATATTAATGCTTATTCGTCTCTGATATAGCACAGAATTACGTCTAATTTGTTCTATTATTAATTTAAAAATGAAAGTATGGAAAAGATCAGTTACAACCTTGTGTTTAACAGAAAGAAGAGATTGAATAAAAAAGGAATGGCGTTAGTACAGGTAGAGGCCTATCTGAACAGAAAAAAAATGTATTTCTCCACCAAAATATATCTCAAACCCGATCAGTGGGATGCCAAACGAAAGATGGTGAAGAATCATCCTAATGCCAATGTTTTGAATCGTATGTTGTATGAGAATATAGCAGCTATTGAGCATACTGAACTTGGATTATGGCAACAAGGAAAACCAATATCGCTAGATTTATTAAAGAATTCGATTGATAAGCCTCTAAGTAACGGGAGCTCATTCTTAACTTTCTTCAAAGAAGAAGTAGCTAATTCTCTTTTGAAAGAGAGTACCAGACAAAATCATCTTTCCACTCTTGAATTACTTCAGGAATTTAAGAAAGAGATATTATTCACCGATTTGACATTTGAATTTGTGTCCTCATTTGATAATCACCTGCAGTCTAAAGGCTATCACCTTAATACCATTGCCAAGCACATGAAGCATCTAAAACGATATATTAACGTTGCTATAAATAAGGAATATATGGATATACAAAAGTATGCTTTTAGAAAGTATAAAATTAAAAGTATAGAGGGAAGTCATACGCACTTGGCTCCGGAAGAGTTATATCGCTTTGAAAATTTACAGCTAACAGGAAGATATACGAGGCTACAAAAAACAAAAGATGCTTTTTTATTTTGTTGCTACGCAGGGTTACGATATTCTGATTTCACCAGTCTGACCTCCGCAAATATTGTTGAATTCCATCAGGAAACCTGGATTATATACAAGTCTGTTAAAACTGGTATTGAGGTACGTCTTCCTTTATATTTGTTATTTGAAGGCAAAGGAATCGAGATATTGCAACGCTATAAAGATGATCTTGACAGCTTCTTTAAGTTGAAAGACAATTCTAATATCAACAAAGAATTGAATTTATTAGCAGGCTTGGCGAAAATAGATAAACGTGTGTCATTTCACACCGCCCGGCATACAAATGCCACCTTATTATTATATAGTGGTGCCAATATTACTACGGTACAAAAGCTATTAGGACACAAAAGTGTGAAGACTACACAGGTATATGCAAATATAATGGATATAACAGTGGTACGTGATCTTGAGAAAACGGCCTCATCAAAAAATAATAATAGGTACAAAAGCTAGATGAAAGTGTTCTGTTTTTAAGATTTAGTTTTAGAAATGGAGGGGCTAATTTTCTCTAATAGAAAGAAAAGTGTATAATTAAATGAAAGAATATGCAATATCAGTTTCAAAAACGCATATACATAACCTAAATACACATCGTTATTACGAATATTATCACTCGTCCCATTTAAAGGAATAAAGTGTTCCTTTAAAAGGAACGAGTCATTGGTCGTAGAGAAGCCCTTGCTTTCTTTAAAAGGAAAGGATTAAAAGCTAATTTATAACCCTGATAGCCTCTAACAGCTATTAGAATCCGGCATTTGGGGTTCTTTCATTTTAGCGTCAGATAAATGATAAATACTTCTTTTTACATAATTAGATGTAATTACACAATCTCTTTGATACAGAAAAAGCATATAACCATCCAATATGAATATTCATCAATCATATTCTCTGCGATTTTGGAGAATATTTGAATCCACCCCTGCATATTTTAAAATATACAGTAATAAAATATGCATTTTTTCATCTGGAGTTTTTCTTTTTCTTAGATTATCGTTTGCTAATGAATATATTATTATAGTCAATAATTATTGGATATAATTTAGAACAATAAAACCATCTTCAACAGTTAAGATGGAAATAAGTTTTAGCTTATATCATATAAGATAAGAACTTAAATAATTAATAAATAGATGGTTATGCCCTATTTTTGATAGAAATCTGGTATCATAAATCTGCAAATTAATACGTTTGGTAGGTATTTAACATATTGATAATCTGCATAATAACGGCAACGAAAGATTTATTGCCGAAGGAAAGTAAACATCGTGTATATTATTAGTAATCAAGATATTATAGTTGTATTTAGTTCTGCAAAGACTTTGCAGATTTCGTACATTGGTATGCAGACGCAGGAAGTGGCGATAAAGCCCAATTTGCGAGTGGTTCTCAAATCTGATGCACAGCTAATAGATGAGGTTGTGGTAACCGGATATGGGGTAACTAAAAAAGCGGCATTTACGGGATCTGCCCAAACGGTGGATAACAAGGACTTGATGAAAAAAACAGATGCAAACTTTATGAAGTCTTTGGAAGGATCAGTAGCTGGTTTACAAGTAAATAGCTTGACTGGACAACCTGGTGCATACGCTTCTACTACTATTCGTGGAGTTGGTTCAATGAATTCTGGAACCGAACCTTTATACGTAATTGATGGTATTGCCATTTACACAGACAAAATGGGGGCTTATAACAAAGCCGGGACAGGGGATATGGCGGCAAGTCCGATGGCTAATATCAATCCTAACGACATTGAGTCCATCACAGTTTTGAAAGATGCTACAGCTACAGCTATTTATGGAGCTCGTGCAGCGAATGGAGTAATTGTAGTTACTACTAAAAAAGGTAGTCTGGGAAAAGCGCGTTTTAATGTGAATGCAAAAGTCGGAACTAGTTTTGTAGGTAAGATAGATCATAATTATCGTACGACAAATCTGGATAAATACAAAGAGATCTGGACCGAAGGACTAACAAATGCAGGATATGACGGTGAGGATGGCATGACTTCTGCTGAATGGCTGAATGCCTATGTTATGGATTGGTATAATGTGGACTTGACGCAAAATATCAAGAGTGTGGATTGGCTGAAGGAGATTCTGCAAAATGGTTTTTCACAAGAATATGATATCAGTGCTCAAGGTGGGAATGAAAATTTGCGCTATTATATTAGTGGAGGATATTTTCAGAATACAGGTATCGTCATCGGAACTGGAATGAAACGCTATAGCGGACGTATTAGTTTAGATGGAAAAAGCGGGCGGATAGGATATGGACTTTCTGTGAATGGAGCACTCTCCGATATAAACAATACTATGACTGAAAGCCAATATACTAATCCTATTGTAGCAGTATATGACATCCGTCCGTTTGAACAGGTGCGCAATGAAGATGGAACATATAATACAAATGTTAATTATAATCCTGTAGCCATTAACGATAAAGAAAAAGGTGATAAACGCAATCAAAAGCAGATTACATTGGTTGTGAATCCATATTTTACTTATAATATTATTGATGGCTTAACATGGAAGACAAATGCAGGATTGAGCTTAATTGACTTGGACGAGTTCTTTTACAGTTCAATTTATAATCCTCAATATTCCGGTAGCGGTATGCTTGGTCAAAGAAATCAGGAAAGGGCAACAACCTTGACCATTACCAATACCGTAAACTTCAACCGCACTTTCAAAGACATGCATCATTTGAATGTATTGTTGGGACAAGAAGCACAGAAAATATCTTATAGAACAATTTATGCAGCTGCCAGTGGATATCCTAGTGATGCTGTTTTTGAATTGGACAATGCTTCCAAGCCAACAGGGGCGGGATCTTCAACCAAAGCAAGCACTCTTTCTTCGTTCTTTATGAATGCAGAATATAACTTGAATGATAAATATTATCTGTCAGGCAGTTTCCGTTATGACGGCTCGTCAAGATTTGGTGTAAACAACAAATGGGCTCCTTTCTGGTCTATAGGAGCAAAATACCGCATCTCTAACGAAAGCTTTATGGAAAATACCAAAAGTTGGTTGACAGATTTGACTATCAGAGGTAGTTATGGAACTGTAGGTAATCAGGATATTGGTTATTATGCAGCAATGGGATTATATAATTATGGATATTCTTATAATGGTAAACCAGGAGCTATTCCTTACCAAATAGCCAATCCGGATCTAAAATGGGAGACTGTTGCAAAAGCCGATATCGGTATCCATGCTGTTTTCTTTGAAAGACTGACACTCGAAGTAGATTATTATAACCAACGGACAAAAGATATGATATTTGATGTACCACTTTCTTACACAACTGGATTCGGGTCTATCCTAAAAAATGTAGGTGAGATGGAAAACAAAGGTATAGAATTCTTGATTAACGCTAACGTACTTAGAAATAAGGATTTCAGTTGGGATGTTCGTTTCACTGGTACGGCAAATAAAAATAAAATCATAAAACTTGCCACAGAAAAACCAATTGAGAATACTCTAACTATCAGAAAAGTTGGCGAGGCGTATAATACATTCTATATGCCGGAATATGCAGGAGTGGATCCTGAAACAGGAGAAGCAATGTGGTATAAAGGACAAGAAGGGGATGAGAAAACAAAAAATGTAAATGAGGCCGGTCAGCGAATTGTAGGTTCTGCCGATCCTAAATTTTATGGTGGCTTTGGAATGAATTTCAAATACAAAGGTTTTGACTTCTCTTTTGATACCAGTTTCACCTTGGGAAATAAAGTATATAACTCCGGATTTGCATTTGATATGCAGGTTGGACATTATTTCTTAGGTCCGGTATCTAACTATGTTTATGACAACCGCTGGCAAAAGCCGGGAGATATAACCGACGTACCCAAATTTGTAGCTGGAGACAACTCGGGAGCAGAAACTAATTCCAGCCGTTTCTTAATGAACGGTTCTTATTTGAGAATGAAATCCATGGTTTTAGGATATACTCTTCCGAAGAACCTTATGAATAAAGTGGCTATTGACAATTTAAGAGTTTATATCTCTGCTGACAATTTGTTCACTATCACTGCTAAAGATTTTATAGGATTTGATCCACAAACTAGATCTACCGGTATGCAGTCTTGGGCATATCCTGTACCTAGAAATATCATGTTCGGTCTTAATCTTAGCTTCTAAAAAATAACTTTAGAAATTTATGACAATGAAGAAAATATTATTTGCTTTATTAACCGGTTGGATGGCAATTTCATTCACCGCATGCGATGACTTCTTGACAGAAACGCCATCAACTTCTGTTCCGACAGAAGAAGCCTTGGTTACTACCCAAGATTTTCAGAATGCTTTAAATGGTGTATATTACACATTAGGTTCATATCGTTTTCTGGGACGTGATGTATTAGCAATTGGAGATGCGCCAACGGATATCACTTCACATTCCGTTGCAACGTCCCATTTCTATGACATCTTCCGCTATCAGATACTGGATACTAATTCATACATAGAAGAAATATGGGCATACGGATATTGGGCTATCGACCGTTGTGCACGTATCATTAAAGAAGGTGCTTCATTTAAAGAAGTAACAAAGGGGGATCTGACAGAAGTGGAAGGATGCATCGCTCAAGCCTATGCAATTAAAGCCCTCTGTTCTTTCTATTTGACTAACATGTTTGGTTTGCCATATTCGGAAGCCAACAAAACGACATTAGGTATCGTAAACGTTACTGAGCCCGTCCCTGCCTATTCACAGGTGTCAAGAGTTAGTGTAGAACAAAATTATAGCCTGATTCTTGATGATATAACGAAGGCTAAAGAATATTATGCTAAAGAAGGTGTTGAAAATGTAGGTAAACAGTATATGAATACGGCTGCAGTTGCTGCACTTGAAGCTCGCGTAAAACTCTATATGAAAAATTACGAAGGGGCTATTACGGCGGCTCAAGAGGCAATAACCCTAAGTGGTGGTACAATTGTATCAACCAAAGAAGACTATAAGAATATGTACACGACATTGGCTGTTTCGACAGAAGACATTTTCTTTATAGCAAAAGCCGAAGATGATTATTTATCTGCTAATGCTCTGAATACTTTATGGAATAAATACGGTTTGTCTATTAACAGCGCAACAATAGCAGAATATTCATCTAATGATATTCGTCTGGCACTTCTTGGCGGTACGTGGACTGGTGGAAAAATGCGTGGTATCACAACCAATAATCAGATTTCTAACTTGCCGGTTTTCAGACTGCCTGAAATGTATTTAATACAGGCAGAAGCATATGCAAAACAATCAACTCCTGATTATGGTAAAGCTAAAGAAAAACTGTTGGAAGTAGCGGCAAAAAGAAACCCGGATTTGGATGATAGTGAAATTGCAGAGGATCAGACGATTATTGATGTGATTGACAAAGAAAGAAAATTAGAACTGGTTCAAGAAGGACATCGCTTCTTTGATGCAAGAAGATTAGGCAAAATTATTAGTGTGGCAGATGGAGCGTATACTAATTTCAACATTGCCAAATTTGTGTACCCAATACCTTCTTTTGAAGTTAATTCAGGTTTTGGAGTTATACAAACAGAGGGATGGAGTGATAATCTACCTCGATAAAACATTTTTTAATATTGCCTCCATATAAGGATAAGTTTTAAATAAGTAGATGAGACCTGCAATTTTAGAATTAATCGAAATTGCAGGTCTTATTATTTATAAATATATACATAAATAGTTTTACGTAAGAAACATTTACTTCAACATCGTATCGAATAATGGGGAGAAGGAGCACGTCTATTAGACTACAGACGTTATATTGATCCGGAAGACTGGGAAATGACGATGATGATTCCAATGACAGAGTTCGACGGTAATGAAAGCTTAAATATTGCCACTGATCAGAATCCATAAACAATTCACTTCTTTTTAATGAAATAAAAAAGAGTAGATACAATATATCCAATTCCAAGATATAAAAAAGATACTGATTTATAAAGGTAAAAATGAGACTAAACTCTTTGGCAAGCCTTGGAGTTTTAGTCTCATTTCTATTAAGGGGGTTATAAAAAAACTCGGGAATCTATTTTTTACAAAAGTAATTTAAAATAAAATATTCCTGATAGTTGTCATCCATTTACGGCTTTATTTATATATATCTTATTAACTTCTATAAGGGTAGTTCATTTTTTACAGCAAAGATAAATTTCATTTTAAGGACTCTTCAACCCTTCTATCTTTTATCATCAAGGAAGCATCCCCTCTCTCACAATATCCACCAAAATCGGTTTCAATCCGCTGACGAAACATTCCACCGCAATTACCATCAGAATCAATCCCATGAGGCGCATCATTACATTGTTTCCCGTCTCGCCCAATACGTTTACCAATTTCGTAGAAGCACGAAGAATAAAGAAAGTCAGCAGATAAATCAGGGCAATAGTGCCGATCAAAATTCCCTTCATTTCATAAGAATGTGCATCCTGCATCAAGACAATAGCATTGGCAATCGCTCCGGGACCGCATAACATAGGAATGCCGAGAGGAGTAATGGAGATATCATCCGCATACGTTTTGATTTCTTCATCTTTCAGTTTCATTGGTGTATAACGGGCTTGAAGCATATCAAAGCCGATCTTGAAGATAATCACCCCACCGGCAATACGGAAGCCATTGGTAGAGATACCGAAAAACTTAAAAAGAAACTGCCCGGCAAAGACAAATACCATTATTGTAATAAACGACACAATGGTGGCGCGACGTACGATAGACTGACGTTCCTTATCCGTCATACCATGAGTCATGGTAAGGAAGACAGGCATCGTTCCCAATGGGTTGGTCAATGTAAAGAATGAAGTGAAACAAAGTAAGGCAAAAGGCAGAAGCGTACTATCCATGATTATATCGTATTTTATGCAAAATTAAAACGCAACAAAAATACGACTTAATCCAGAAAACCTATAATAAATCCATTAATTCTTTCAAGGAATGTATGTGATAAGTGGGAAGGAAAGGGAAAGTAGTCCGTTCCGTCACATTGTAAAAAGCCTGATGCATCCCTACTCCGTGCGCTCCGGTTATATCCGCTTCCCAACTGTCACCAATCATCAAGGATTCGCGCAATTCGGATTGAGTGGCAGACAAGGCAAAATTGAATATCGCCGGCCAAGGCTTCAACACTCCGAGATCTTCCGAAAGAATCACTTTTTTGAAATACTCGTCCACTCCTGCCGAACGCATCTTGCATGATTGCAATTCACGGAATCCATTGGAAAGGATATAGAGGTTATATTTAGGAGCAAGATATTCCAATACCTCCTTTGCATGAGGCATTAAAGTACTTTTAGTGGGAATAATCGCAAAAAAATCTTTCGAGAACTGTTCGGCAAGCGCTTCATCTTCCACTCCCACAGCCTGCAAAGGATAAAAGAAACGTTGACGGTTCAATTCATCTTTCGTTATTTTTCCTTCGCCGTACTCAATCCAAAGTTCGGTATTTCTTTGCTGATAAAGGGTATAATAATGATTGAACGAATCAAAATAACGGTCGAACGAATATTTCTGATATACTTCTTCAAAAGTATCACGGGCATTTTGAGAGAAAGCCCAAATGGTATCATCAAGATCAAAAAAGAGATTTTTATATTTCATCAGTAGTTATGCGTATATAGGAAATAAAAAAGCCAATGTGCTAATTTCTTGAATCCAGGAATCAGCACATTGGCAAATCAAAAAGGGATGTCTACCTTATTTTACCTGGATAACCAAGTATCTGGATACACTCCAGAATTCAGTAGGATTAGTAATCTTCAATGTCAACTGGCCTTTGTCATCTTTAACCAATTCATAAGAACCGGACGGATGAGTAGTCAGTAACTCAGCACGTTTAGAGTACAACTTGATTTCTTTGGTTGTACGGATATCGATTTGAGTGAAATAATCCTTATTGAAATCAGCACTCTTCAATACATCTCCGCTCTGAAGAATCTTTTGAGCTTTCAATTCAGATTTAGTACCGAATACGAACCAGGCAGCATTCAGGCTCTTTTCCTGTTCAGCAACGGTTTTAGCTTTCGCTTCGTTTTCTGCAGCCAACGTTTCTTTAGCAGCAGACAAGTCGCTGACAGCAGCATCCAATTCCTGGATACGGATGTTCTTGGAAGCCAGTTCAGTTTGAAGTTCTTCGATACGTTGTTGTTTAGCGTTCAATTCAGCAGTCAAAGCGGCAACAGCTTTTTTCATCTGTGCAGAATTGTAATTACTGTTCTTCAACTGTGCCTGCAACTTTGCAATCTGCGCTTTGTTTTCTTCCATTTGTTTGGAGATGAATTCGATGTCAGAAGCAATCTGTTGCTTGGCGCTGGCAGAGTTTTCAGTGATGGTTCCACGTTGCAAGTCAACACGGCTTTCGGCAGCATTGATCTTACGGAAACCTTCCTGAACTTCATTGAAAGTACCCATCATATCATCCAGTTCAGCATTGCGCTGGTTCAGTTCCATCAAAAGAGAATCATTTTCAGCTTTCAGGTCTTTACTTCCACCTTTAAAGCTATCACACGAAGCTAACATGGCTACGCATACAAATAAAACAGCTAACTTTTTCATACGTTTACGTTTTACGTTTTTTAATGAAGTTATTTAATCATCTATTCCTGCTAATACTATCACAATCTCGCCCCGGGGTTCGGTGGCGGTAAAGTGTTCTATCAATTCAGCCAAACTGCCCCGAACTGTTTCTTCGTGGAGCTTGGATATTTCACGCGACACGGTTGCCTGACGTTCAGCACCGAAATATTCGGCAAACTGCGTTAACGTCTTCAACAGACGGTGGGGTGATTCATAAAACACCATCGTGCGGTGTTCTTCCGCCAATGTCTTCAGTCGTGTCTGCCGTCCTTTCTTCTGGGGGAGAAACCCCTCGAAGCAGAACTTCTCGTTCGGCAATCCCGATGCAACGAGTGCCGGAACAAAAGCGGTTGCTCCCGGCAAACACTGCACTTCAATACCGTTGCGCACACATTCACGAACAACTAGAAATCCGGGATCGGAAATTCCAGGCGTTCCGGCATCCGAAATTAATGCCACCGTTTCACCTGCCTTTATTCTATTAACAACACTTTCCACCGTTTTATGTTCATTAAATTTGTGGTGGGATTGCATTGCATTCTTTATTTCAAAGTGTTTCAACAAGATACCGGAAGTACGTGTATCCTCCGCCAAAATCAGATCGACCTCTTTCAGGACTTTGATAGCCCGAAAAGTCATGTCCTCCAGATTCCCTACCGGCGTAGGCACCACATATAGCTTTCCCATCTTGTTTTTGTTTTATGCTGATTGATTAAAATATTTCTTTAGTAGCTCCAGAAAGTCGTTCACCGCCTCTTTTTCTTCATTTATTTCGACTTTTGAGGACAAAAATGCGACCGCAGTCTTGTAGGAACCCATTACTGATATCTGTTCAATAACACGATTCATCAATTCTGTGTCGCCTCCAAATAGTTCACGAGAAAAACGGAAAGAATCATTCAAGCTGATAGCATGTCGCAAGCCAGCAGATAGTTTGAGACTTTCTCCCAACACTACCGATTTAGGTTCTTCCTCTTTCACAACAGTTTCAGCTACAGATTCCTCAACAAGTGCTGATTCCTCTGTTTTCCCTTCTTCTGTTACCGCTACGACTGGTTTCTCTTCCGCAACAATAATCTCTTCTTCCTCATCTTCTTTCACAACAACAGATTCAAGAGATTGTATAATACTGGGGGAATCTACTTCAGACCCGGCAACTTCATCCTCCTCTCCTGCTGTCTCTTCCACAGCTGACGGAGAAATTACCTGAACAGCATCCACTTCCTGTTGCAGTTCGTCCAAACGTCCCTGCATCCGTGTAATGCTCCGCTTCAACAGTTCAGACAAAGTCGGAGTCGGCTCCTTGGTAAATGAATCCATGAGATACTTCAACTCATGAACATCCAACTCAATATCTGTTAATAGCTTCTGTTTCATGTCAGTCCATTGTTTATACGGTGCGAATGTAGGAATAATTTATGCAATAACTTAAAATAATGGATAATTTAACAGTTCTTGCACATTGAATTGCTTACCTTTGTCCACATATTTACTTAATCAAGAAAACACAAAATCTCATGGTATTATTTTCAGAAGACCACATACAGGAGACTAGAAGAAGAGGCCGGATCGAAGTAATCTGCGGTTCCATGTTCTCCGGAAAAACAGAGGAATTAATTCGTAGAATGAAAAGAGCGAAATTTGCGAAACAACGTGTAGAGATATTCAAACCAGCTATCGACACCCGTTATTCAGAAGAAGATGTAGTCTCTCACGACAGCCATTCTATCGCCTCCACTCCCATCGATTCGTCAGCCAGTATCCTACTCTTTACTTCCGAGATAGATGTAGTAGGCATTGACGAAGCACAGTTCTTTGACAGTGGTTTGATTGATGTATGCAACCAGCTCGCCAACAATGGAATCCGTGTTATCATTGCAGGGTTGGATATGGACTTCAAAGGAAATCCGTTCGGACCAATGCCGCAATTATGCGCCATTGCTGATGAAGTCTCCAAAGTTCATGCAATCTGTGTGAAATGTGGCCAGCTGGCTTCTTTCTCACATCGTACTGTCAAGAATGAGAAACAGGTTCTTTTAGGCGAAACAGCCGAATACGAACCTCTGTGCAGGGAATGTTATCTCCGTGCACGAGGGGAAGATGAGCAGAAAGTATAAACTCTATAAAAGAAAAAGATTATGGAAAGGAAAAAGATAACATTCGACAGTTTTATACGCGGTTCTATCGGATGTGTGTTAGTTGTAGGAATATTAATGCTTGTAGAACGCCTTAGCGGAGTGTTATTACCTTTCTTTATTGCGTGGCTGATAGCTTATATGGTCTATCCATTAGTCAAATTCTTCCAGTATAAGCTACGATTGAAAAGCCGCATTATTTCCATCTTCTGTTCCTTATTCCTTATTACGGTTATCGGAGTCACTTTATTCTACCTATTAGTGCCGCCGATGATTTCGGAAATAGGCAGAATGAACGACTTGCTGGTGACTTACCTCACCAATGGAGCCGGAAACAATGTACCTAAGAGTCTTTCTGAATTTATCCACGAAAATATCGATCTTCAAGCGCTGAACCGTGTATTAAGTGAAGAGAATATCCTAGCGGCAATCAAGGATACCGTCCCCAGAGTGTGGACTTTGCTTGCAGAATCTCTCAACATTCTATTCAGCATCCTTGCCTCCTTCATTATATTATTATATGTAATCTTTATATTATTAGATTACGAAGCGATAGCTGAAGGATGGTTGCATCTGCTACCCAATAAATACCGTACGTTTGCCTCCAATCTGGTTCACGACGTACAGGATGGTATGAACAGATATTTCCGTGGACAGGCTTTGGTTGCTTTCTGCGTAGGTATTCTTTTCAGCATTGGCTTCCTGATTATCGATTTCCCCATGGCTATCGCTTTGGGACTTTTCATCGGAGCATTGAATATGGTTCCCTACTTGCAAATCATCGGCTTCCTGCCCACCATTCTATTGGCAATCCTCAAAGCTGCCGACACCGGACAGAACTTCTGGATTATCATTGCATGTGCATTAGCTGTCTTTGCAATCGTACAAATCATACAGGATACCTTCCTTGTCCCCAAAATCATGGGAAAGATTACCGGACTGAATCCTGCCATCATCCTTTTATCTCTTTCTATCTGGGGTTCATTAATGGGAATGCTCGGCATGATTATCGCCTTGCCACTAACAACTTTGATGCTCTCCTACTACCAACGCTTTATTATCAACAAAGAAAAGATAAAATATGATGAAGTAGAAACTACTGATAATCAAGAAACAAGCCACAACGAGAAAAAATAATTGAAACTTTTTTCTACGGAATGCTTGCAAATTAAATAAAAGTAACTACCTTTGCACCCGCAATCAGGAAATAACTGATTCGCAAATAAGGATTGATTCGCTAGCTCAGCAGGTAGAGCACAACACTTTTAATGTTGGGGTCCTGGGTTCGAGCCCCAGGCGGATCACTGAAAAAAGAAGAAAATCGAGCAAATCCCTGATAATCTGATATTATCAGGGATTTACTTTTGGTTTTAAGTATACAGCAGAATTATTTATAATTCTTACCTACATTATCAAACCTTCTCTAAAAGGAGTAAATCATATTATATACTTGCAAGAATTCCTTGCTATAATTTAGTCACATATGATTTTTTTCGATAAACATGTAAGTTTGATATGGAATATTGTTACTTTTGCTAAGTCATTATAATTCGGAGTAGATAGAAAATGGAAAAAGATGCAAAAATACCATTCAAGGTTTCGGCGAAAACCAATGGAATGATAAGACATAACTGTGCAACAAGAGCAAAAATGACAGACATTATAACTTTTGAGAAAAGATACAGTTCCCAAAACAATTTGTACATTTTAGTACTATATACCTATATTCAGAATAAGCTGCATAAAAGGAGTTGCGAGGTTAATCTACTAAAAAAAGCATGATTACTAGGTTGATCATAAATATCTATATAATAAAAAGAAAAACATATCCAAATTTTTAAGTATATGCCCATCCTACCTTCATGCACTATTGAAAATATAAAATAAATACTATGTAAAATAATCAAAACAATAATACATATACGAATTAATAGGTTAAAAAAATGTTATTCCAAAAACACTTAAGTAAAAATCAATGAATAATGAGGTATTTAAATTCTTAAAAAAAGATTTTGTTTCAGATCCTTTTTTAACCGACAGACTTTTCGTGTCAGCATTTGTTAAGGAAAACAATTTTACAGTTCGTCATAATAAATTATTAAAAAAATATATCATTAAACAAACTGAAAAAGAAGAATTTAATAATTTAAACAAATTTATCAAATTTACACAAGAAAAAAAAATCGACCTAACTTTTGAGAATCTTATTGGTCTTTTTGAATTTGTAATTTCACCTGCAGACAGAGTTATAACGGGGGCTATTTATACACCATTATATATAAGAGAATTTATTATAAAACACACGCTCAAAAACTTATCATCTAATATTAATAAATATCAGATAGCAGATATTTCATGCGGATGCGGTGGTTTCCTTTACAACATTGCGAAAGAGATAAAAGATAGAACTAAATTAAGCTATAGTCTCATTTTTTCCAAATGCATTTTTGGATTAGACATACAACCATATTCAATAACTCGTACTAAACTTCTTTTATCCCTATTAGCATTAAGCCACGGAGAAGATATACCTCAATTTAATTTTCAATTATATACAGGAGACGCTTTATCATTTAAATGGGATAAAATTATTGATGAATTCATTGGATTTGATGCTATTGTTGGTAATCCACCATATGTAAGATACAGAAACATAAATGAATCCACTAAGATTTTATTAAAAAATTGGGACACTTGCAATATTGGATTAACCGACTTATATATTCCATTCTTTCAAATTGGAATAGAAAATCTAAAAATTAATGGTATTCTTGGCTATATCACAATGAATACTTTTTTCAAGAGTTTAAACGGAAGATTACTAAGAAAATATTTTCAACAGAAAGCAATAAAATTTAAAATTATAGACTTTGGTTCTTCTCAAATATTTAAAGCCAAAAACACATATACATGTATTTGCTTGATTGAAAATACTGCAGATAGCTACATTGAATATACTATAACAAAAAAAGAATATTTAAATTCCAATTTACACTTTGAAAGAAAAGAATATAAGCTACTCGATTATAAAAAGGGATGGAATCTACAAGAAGATGATATAATCCGTAAGATAGAACAAACAGGGATCCCTTTTGGACAAATATACAAGACCAGACATGGTGTTGCGACTTTAAAAAACAATATTTATATATTTAAACCAATTAGTAGTGATAAGGACTTCTATTATCTAAAAGATAAAAGAAATAATATATTTAAAATAGAAAAAGGTATTTGCAAAGATATAATCAATTCCAACAAGTTAAAAGATATAAAATCCGTTGAAGAAGTAAAGGTAAAGATCATATTTCCATACACAAACGAGAAAAAGCCTCATTTGATAGAAGAAAAAGTTTTAAAAAAGAAATATCCCAACGCATACAAATACCTTTTATCTAACAAGGATCAATTAGATAAGAGAGATAAAGGGAAAGGTAATTATGAAAATTGGTATGCATATGGAAGAACCCAATCATTAGAAAAGTTTGACGTAAAATTATTCTTTCCCAAAATGACAAATTCTTATCTGAATTGTATAATTGAAGTTGATGAAAACCTTCTATATTACAATGGACAAGCAATTATTGGAAATTCAGTAAATGATTTAATCATAATAAAAAAACTTATGGAATCTACTGTTTTTTGGTATTACATAAAAAAAACTAGTAAACCCTATTCATCTAATTATTATTCTATTGATGGTAATTACATTCAAAATTTTGGAATTTGCAAATTATCTCAAAAAGAGAAAGAATTCATTATTAAAGAAGATGATAAAAATATTTTAAACACTTTTTGGGAAACAAAGTATGATGTTATTATACCATCAACAAGTTAATAAGGGATATTCAGTAATTTATAAGTCCTATTTTAAAGAATACCCTTTATTATTATCAAATAAATAGAGAATGTAATTTAAACTGTGTCAGCAAGGAATAAAATATTAACTTTGCTAACACAGTTTTTTTATGAAAGCAGAATTTAATTTTGAAAGTATCAAGAACAAGGCTATTGAACAGCTGAAAGCCGGTAAGCCTTTGTTAGGTAAGGATGGTGCTTTTGCCCCCTTATTGGAAAGTATATTGAATGCAGCATTGGAAGGTGAGATGGATGCCCATCTTACAGAAGAAGAACGTCAGTTAGGTAATCGTCGTAATGGTAAAATGCAGAAGCAAGTCCAGACTCCATTAGGTGAGGTCACTGTGTCTACCCCTCGTGACCGTAATTCAAGTTTTGAGCCTCAGTTTATGAAGAAGTGTGAGCCCATCTTGGCTGAGGGTGTAGCAGACCGTATCATCGGACTTTATGCCCTTGGTAACAGCACACGTGAGATCAGTGGCTGGATGGAGGAAAATCTCGGAACCGTGTTTCTGCCGAAACGATTAGTTCAATAACCGACCGTGTTCTTCCAGAAATAAAGGCTTGGCGTTCCCGTATCCTTGATGATGTTTATCCGATAGTCTGGATGGACACTATCCATTATAAAGTCACCGACGAGAGAGGGTGTACCATTACCCGCGCAATCTACAACGTCTTAAGTATAGACAAGGAAGGCCACAGGGATTTGCTTGGAATGTATATCTCTAAAAATGAGGGAGCAAATTTCTGGTTAAACGTACTGACGGATTTGCAGAACCGTGGAGTTCATGATATCCTTATTGCTTGCGTTGATGGGCTGAAAGGCTTCCCGGATGCCATCCAAAGTGTTTTTCCGAACACAATAGTACAACTTTGTATCGTCCACCAGATACGGAACTCCATTAAATATGTCGGTAGTAAGCATCAGAAGGAATTCCTCAAAGACTTGAAACGGGTTTATGGTGCGGTAAGTAAAGAAGCTGCTGAAACAGAGTTTTTTAATCTGAATGAGAAATGGGGAGAAAAATATCCTATCGTCATCAAATCATGGCAGGACAACTGGGAAAAACTTACTGAATACTTCCAGTTCACATCGGATATACGCCGTATGATTTATACCACAAATACAGTTAAAGGCTATCATCGTCAGATACGGAAAGTGACAAAAAACAAGGGCGTGTTCCCTAACGACACCGCCCTTGAAAAACCGGTTTACCTCGCTTATCGCAATATACGTAAGAAATGGACCATGCCACTGGCTAACAGGGGAGCCATTGCACAACAACTGGCGATAAAATTTGGAGATAGGTTTAAATTGTTGTAATTTTACGCTCGTCGGGACGGGTGGTCCCGCCCCTTGGCGCGGCCCGTTCCCCAACCGATGAGACTGAATGAGAATAGAGCATGACACAGTTTAATTTACACATCCAATAAATAGCTTTTAATTAACTCATAACAATATTAAATTAGACCATACAAAAGCTATTTATTTTCATCTATGAACTTGACATTCCCAATATGGCAAGATATTATTTCTTCTATGATAAAGTGTTTCCAAATCACTAATTCTATTTTGGACTTCTCTTAAATACCCAACAGCCTTTTCTACATCATTACCTGACTCTATTTTTTCACAAAGAACAAGAAACTGTGCTCTAAGTTTTGACTTAATTCTCAAATATTTCTCTTCAAACAGATGCTCTCTACGGTTTATAATAAGCTGCGGTCTATTAAGATATATTTTTTGTATCAGATATTTTGCAGCCAAATTATTTCCTACTAAAATACCAACATCATTCACACAAAACAATTCAGAATAATCCACAACAGAAGGATCAGGATAACATGGTGTATTAAGTTCCTTAGTTGGTTCGCCTGGCCAATCATTAGACTTAAAACTATTACAAATAGCGCATGCAAAAAATAAGTTAGTATAGGTATTCACCAACGAAGCGAAAGCTGGTAAACTTTTAGGTTTATAATGTTCTACATGAAAATTTCTTATTCCACCAAATTCCGCCTCAGAAATAGAACAATATACACATTGATGAAAACCCTCTACCGATAACAGCTCTTTCCAATCTTTATATGTTCCAGTACTTGGTTGAGAACTATTTTCTTTAGGTATCCTTTTCCAATTCATTATTATTTCTTTTTCAAAAATTCTTCAATCTGTATTGACAACTTATCAAGTTCATCTAGTTTTTCTTGATATTTATGCAACCATGCTTCCCTATCAATTATCTCTACACTAGATAAATTTAACCCCTCTTGCAACCCCCTCAATTCTAATGTTTCTTCGTTTGTAGCATCGCCTACAGCAAGCTTTTGAGAAAGCTCTGATATACGAGTTAATATTTTATTATGAGATTGAATATACCTTTGTCCGGAACGTATAAATCGTGTTATGTATTCATCTGCTTTACTATAAAAACTATCTCGATCTAATATCTCATCAAAAAGAGGAAATTTACTTTGCAAATCAGGATCACGAGAATAATTTGTTATTGCATATACGGGGAATTCTTTTAAATGTCTTCTAATTTCTTCTATTAATTCACTTCCTTTATAATTTACCGATTCTGATTCTTCAATATTTTCCTGAAGTCTCTCATCTAATATTAATACAACGACATCATTTTCAAGAAGCCAAGGAAAATATTCACTCTTATTCTGAAAAGGTGAAATATCCATAACTTCCCAATCTTTCAACTTACTCTTAATAAAAAAAGCTTCTATCTTTCTCTTAAGAGTAGTTCTAAAATCTTTCCTATCATCAACAATAGTTATTTTTGGCATAATTTATTCACTTTATAGGTATCCAAATTTTAAAAAGCGCACCACCCAAGTCTAAATCATCGTCTACTTCTGCATCTCCCTTCAAATCTGCTACAATTGACTTAATAATAGATAATCCAAGTCCAGTCCCAGTTTGACGCCCAGTACTGTCTTTTTTTGTTGTATTCAATGGTTCCCATATCCATTCTTTCAACTCTGGGTTAATTTTAGGCCCTGAATTGGATACACTTAATAGAAAACCATCTCTATCTTTCTTTTTCAATTTACTCAATCCAATATTTATTATTCTATTTTTGGATATTTGTAAACATGCTGTCCGCGCATTAGTTAGAAGATTTAATAATATCGATTCTATATCCATAGGATATACAGTCGCTTTAACATCTTCCAATTTCTCATATTTGACAACTATACCTATAGGTTTAAACAACTCGCTAAGGTCTTTAAGTAACCCTGTAATCAATTCTTTAATCGACACTTCGTACTTTTCACGTTTATCTCTTGAAACCCTTGATAACGCAAAACGCCCCCACGCCAAAACTCTATCTGCATAAATAATAGAATTTTCTAATTCTTCTTTTGCCACTTCAATATTAGGTTCATCAAATTCTAGATATTCTTTGGCCACAATAGCAGTAGCTTTAAACTGAGTTATATCTCCTTGAGTTTCATGGCCATAAATAGCTGAAGAAATTCCTACAGTAGCTAAACCTGCCAATACCCTTGTATGCTGTAGCATATCATTGAATGAATCAGAAACATCCTCTGTCTCTTCTACAAACTTTGCAAGACTTTCTAGTGCAGTTCTAACAATTTCTGGTGTATTTTTGTTTGCAAGTTGTTCAGTATCTAATTTATCTTCACTCTTTGTTATATGTTCTTTAATTGAGTCTATATTTTCTTTTGCTATCTCAACCTCTCTTTTAAATGTAGTTGCGGTTTCAGAAAAGCTTGATTTTTGCTTATTGGCATTTTCATTAGGCTGCTGGTATAATTTATAGCGATGATTCTCTAAAAGTGAAACAGCAGCCAATGTCAAAGCCCTTAGATCACAAAACGCCTCATTCTCAACTAAACCTTCTCTTGCTGCACTATCCGTAATCAAAGAATTATCATCTCTACTAACAAATACAGCCCCAACCAATTGATTAGGTATTAAACGATAACTTGCCCTTTTGACTCCTGCCGGATTTCTTGTATGCCTTTCTGCAAGTCCTAACCAATCGCTACCTACAATACTATTACTATATCCATAAGGTTTTACACTTATGTTATCTCTATAAATTTTCACCCCTGCATTTTTATCCACAAATTCCTTAAGCTCAGACAAAGTAAAATTAGTACCGTCCGCTAAGGATTTAGTTCGAGGATAAAATAGCAATTTTATCTTTATTGGACCACAGGACAGTTTTTCATTAGAATAAACATATTCAAAAGGGTCAATCACTTTATGGCTCAATTCTTGCCAAGTAGTATCATATTTTTGGGGAATAAAATCAGAAAAACGATCTTTTATCGCATATTTAACATTAAATGACACTCCATCATATTCTAGCTCTAATTCTATTTCTGGCAGCACTGATTCTGGCGGGAATATTTCACCATTGAATTGAGGAGCAATATCATTTTTTAAAAAAATCTTAAAATCTTGTGTTTCAGAAAATGGAGAATTTAATATAGAAAGTTCCTCGCATAACGATTTAATATTCTCAACAGTCCAATCATTTCGTATATTTTTTATTATCAGTTCTGTTCCTGTTATTGTATTAGATGAAGCAGGTAAAATTATTTGCGGATCTTCATCTACTTCAATTGGAATTTCATCTAAATCAATTCCATCCTGATTAAAAAGTTCCCAATTAACTTTGATTCCATTTCTTTCAACTTTTCCAGAATCACAATTATTTGATATTGAACCAATATAGAGAGTTTCTCCTAATCTATCTGCTGATAATCTTCCAATTCCTTTCTCACCTGTTTTGCGTCGCCCTTTTGCTGAAAGTTTATTGAGTTTCTTTTCTGAAAAGCCAATTCGTAACCAACTGTTATCAATATCACATTCAGTCATTCCAATACCATTATCTGCTATTCGAATTTTATTGAGAGTTTCTTTTTGATAGATTTCAACTTCAACAACCGAGGCATCAGCATCATAACTATTCTTTACAAGTTCAATTAGTGCAGTTGTATGATCCTTTATGCTTTCTCGTCCTAAATGGATTATAGTTCGAGCATCTACTGTAAAATTCTTTTTATACATGCCTCTTATATATAAACAACAATTTAGCAAAGAAAGAAAAAAAAAAGGATTAATCCAAGCAATGCATAGAATATTTATTTCTATGATGGCAATATTTCAAATAGCTTTTTTACAAGAATAAAACAGTTAAGCATGATCCCCCAAATAAACAAAAACAGAATAAAAATTTAATTTGAACGAAACAGTCTGTGAGGGAAAAGCATCATCAACTTTTTCCGTAAAAAAAAATAAAAAAGCCATTCTGCTTGCAAAAGAACAGCGATACCTAAATCTCTATGCTCTTATTATATACACTAAACCTCAGAAAAAAGCAACCTCATATTCATACCATATATCACAATGTCTTTTCTAAATCATAAAAAGGAAATGCCTTGTCATTTCTTTGTCATCCCCAATAAATCATCTATCTCTGTCTCTTGAAAGTCGAAGAGAAATGCAGCATATCGAAACATTTTTGGGGATGAAAAAACTACCTATTTTATTATAAACAAAAAACATGGATTCAATTAATACGTTTCATACGTGCGACGTAAGGTCGGGCGTGTGAGTATATTTATTAATCCGTGGGGTATTGATAGAACCTTTCATCTGATAAATATGAACTCAGCGCTTGGCTTCTTTTATATACAAAAGTATACATCAGAATACAGATGATCATTAATACTTAAAGAACTATGAACAGACCAGACAAAAAAGCATTACATCGCATCATCCAAAAGATTCACTATTTACATCTAACGAAAATAAAGGAATGAAAACAAGCTCCGCTCCCACTCAAAAGACAAATATCATTACTAAAACTATCTTATCAGACGTGCTATTCATATCAGCACCATCTCCTCATGTAAATTCCCCAAGTACACAAATAAAAATCCAATAACGGCAGTACGGTATAACATGACCTACCAATAAACGATTAAAGCTTACAATTATATTCTCTAGAAATTAAGTAAAAACACAGAAAACATTGCCCACATATCGCAACAGAACAATGATGTCTCTTTTTGGTAAGTATAATATGAATAATCCTACAGATATTCCCATAAACAAACTTTTCAACGAATGCGCATGCCATATTCAACACAAGCTGGAAATAGGAGCCGTTCGTCAACTTCTGCAATTCACTTATCAATGTGGATGGACTAGCCTAAAACGCCTTGAAGGTTTGGGAAAGACAATGTATAATGAAATACTCAATGCACTGTATAATACCAATTTCATAGCTTTCAGTGAAAACAAAAGTATTATTTATCACCCGAGATAGCGGCTTTTGTGCTGTAAGTACTATAGTATAGCATAGCAAACTAAAAATAGTATCCAAACTCCTTGGAATGAAGAGAGTTTGGATACCTCTATGTTTAAAATCACAATTATTATAGCGAAGATGTCCTTTCGTTCACAATCCGCAGCAATTCTTCATTTTCCCCTCTTAAAAACTTAATTTCTTCTTTCAACCAATCTATTTCCTTGTTTTTTGAAGAAATCAATTCAGCTATCATAGCATCAGGAATATAATTACTACTGATAAAATTCAATATCTTGGAGATATTTATTTCTTCTCTTTTTTTAAAGTCTCAAATTGCTCCTTCTGTTTATCCAAAAGCTTTTCGATAAGCTCAATTACCTGTTCAACAGGGAAACTATTAAAGGTCTGATTATTATCTGTATTACTGACAGCACTTTTAACACCACAATTCTCGTAGAAGTTATTCGTATTATACAGGATTGTCTCTTCATTAAAGTTCTTCTGGCCATCTACAGTAACACCTAGTGCTGAAGCAATCTCGCCTAATCGTTCATCATCAAACTTCTCTGTTTGTTCTATTTTTGAAACAGCCTGTTTCGTTATACCTAACAAATCACCGAGTTCCGCTTGAGCCATTCCTCGAAGCCGACGCACCCGTTCAATTTTTCTTCCCAGATGAATCGTATTTGTGTACTTTTCCGTTTCCATATTCCAGTCCGTTGATTATTTGCCCTGCTTTATGCACTCTCTTAGAATCTCTATTTTCTCTTGTTCACTTTTCAACAAGCGTTCATACAATTCGACCACCTTTTCAATAGGGTTAATCTGTTGCGTATGAGCTGCATAAACAGTTGCCGTTGCTCCCGGAGAAATCGTGGCATCTTTATAGTTATTAATATTACAGATAGCTCTTTCAACATCAAAATCCTTAATTACTTCCGCAGAAATACCTAATACAGAAGCAATCTTATTCAAAAGTCCTTCCTCTATCTCCGATTCCTTCTCTATCTTTGAAATGACATTTTGACTTACTCCAAGATCAGCCGCCAAAGCTTCTTGCTTCATACCCAAATATACACGAATCTTTTGTATATTGCGTCCGATATGTCTCCGGTTCATTATGTCTTTTACATCATTATCCATATCATTATTTCTTTAAGTGATTACATTGCGACAAAGATAATGAAAATCAATTCAGAACAAATTATAGCTATCTCTATTTTTCGCAACTATAAATCGCAACTTGATATTTATTACAGAAAAAGTAGTAACCTTGGTTATTTATCATCTTTACTGTTCTCTTTATTATATTTCTCTCTTTCTATTTTTAGCAATTCCTCAAATAGTTTGACGGCTTGCTCCATTGAAAAGTGATTAATATTCTCAAGATTCGAGATTGTGCCAATATTGGTAGCAGTTGCATTTGAATTCTCATAAAAGTTATTTGTGTAGTACAGCACAGTTTCTTCAGTAAACTTTTTTAAGCCTTCTTCTGTAACACCCAAAGCATCCGCAACCCGTTTAATTCTTTCATCCTCAATCTTTTCAGACTGTTCCATCTTGGACACGGCTTGTTTTGTAATTCCCAATAAATCTCCTAGATCAGTTTGAGTCATCCCACGAAGACGGCGAATCCTCTCTATTTTTCGACCTATGTGTGTAGCATTCGTATTAATTTCATTTTCCATAATGATGAATTCATTTCTAAGTCTGATAAACAGAACAATTAATAATCACTTATTTTTAAGCAACTCTATTTTTTCTCTTTCACTTTGCAACAAACGTTCATACAATTCAATTATTTTATCAACTGGATTAAACTGCTGCGCAATTGATGTAGAGCCTTGTTCAAAAGTATTATCTCTAATATTATTGATGTTATAAATAGCCTTTTCCACATCGAAATCTTTAATCACCTCTGCCGAAATTCCCAGTGCAGAAGCAAGCTGATTCAAAAGTCCCTCTTCTATCTCCGGCTCCTTCTCAATCTTCGAAATGATATTTTGGCTAACGCCAAGATCAGCAGCCAAAGCTTCCTGCTTCATGCCCAAATATACACGAATCCTTTGTATATTGCGTCCGATATGTCTCCGATTCGTTATGTTTTTTACTTCATTATCCATATCATTACTTTTTAGTGAATACGTCGAGACAAAGATAATGAAAATCAACTCAGAACAAATAAAAGTCAACTCTATTTTTTTCAATCCCCAATTCTATATGCATAATTTTGCCCTGTCAGTTTTTTACTGACATGAATCGTGGCGCCACATTCAAAACAGTAACAGAATAATGTTCAATTGGCATTGACATTCTGAACAATCATCATTTAACCAATAAAATCTAATAGCCTATGGGGTAAGTAAAATCATTACAATCGAAACATAGCTTTAAATCATCCTGAAATTTAGCTATCCAAAAACAAATTAGTAAACATACAATTAAACAAAAAGCATGAAATCATTTTCTGATAAAACAAACATAGGGGAGAATAATCCCCTAAAGACTGTTTATAGAATGAATTTTTACCTATTATTCTTATTAATAGGTTCATTATCGATACTTGGATCAACACAGGCTTATTGCCAACAGAGTAGAACGATCTCGGGTATAGTGAAAAACTCTCAAGGAGAGACGATTATCGGAGCGAATATCGTTGAAAAAGGCACCAGCAACGGAACAATTACGAATGTAGACGGACTGTTCACACTGCGCATATCGCCCAATGCAATATTAAAGGTATCCTATATGGGATACACGGAACAGGAAGTCAATACACGCAACAAGAACAAGCTGGAAATCATACTGACGGAAGATGCCAGACTGATTGATGAAGTAGTGGTGGTAGGATACGGATCGGTCAAAAAACGGGATTTGACGGGTGCGGTAACCTCCGTCAAGAGTGCGGAGGTACTGGCCGCTCCTACCAATAATGTGATGGAAGCCCTTCAAGGCAAGATACCCGGAATGGATATTACCAAAACTTCGGGACAGGTAGGAGGTGATGTCACTATCCTGTTACGTGGTTCACGATCTATCTATGGCAGCAACGAACCATTGTTTATTATCGATGGAATCCCCGGCAGCTATAGCCAGGTCAGCCCGTCGGACATCGAGAGTGTAGATGTATTGAAAGATGCTTCTTCCACCGCCATTTATGGTTCCGCAGGAGCAAACGGCGTTGTAATCATCACTACCAAAAGAGGAAAAGAGGGAAAAGCGACCGTAAATTTCGATGCTTATTACGGATTCAGCGGTTCACCCAACTACAGACATGGGATGACGCGGGATGAATGGGTCACCTACCAGCAAGAAGCCTATAAATATAAAAACGGTGACTATCCTACCGATATGTCCGCCCTACTGGGGAAACAGGATTTTATAGATGCATACAACGACGGCAAATGGATAGACTGGATAGATGAAGTGTCGGGCAACACGGCTACCACACAGAAATACAGTCTTTCGGTCAGCAGTGGCACTGAAAAGACAAAATTATTTGCTTCGACTTCCTACAACCGGGAAGAAGGTTTACTTAATAACGAAAATCTGAACAGATATTCGTTACGCCTCAACCTGGATCAACAGATATTTTCATGGGCAAAGGTGGGCTTTACCTCCAATTTAGTCTACCGGGACTTGAACTCCGGCGTAAAAAACACATTCACCAAATCTCTCTCCGCCATCCCGTTGGGTGATGCTTATACCGAAAAAGGGGAGATCAATCACGAATACATCACGGGACAATATTCCCCGATGAGTGATTTTATAGAGAACCAGTATGTAGACAACACACGTTCCACCTATCTGAACATGAGCGGCTATGTCGAACTAACTCCCGTCAAAGACCTGACTTTTACCAGTCGTGTCAATGGTACGTTGAATCACTCACGCCGCGGGCAATACTGGGGAGAGAAGTGCAATGCCAACCGTCCGTCTTATGCAGGTTCACCGCATGCTTCCATCACCAACAACAATACCTGGAATTACACTTGGGAAAATATTCTCGCATACAACACAACCATCGCCAAAGACCATAATCTGGGAGGTTCATTGATTACTTCCTGGAATAAGAACCAGTCGGAAAGCAGTATGGCTGCCGCCAGCGGTCAGATGGTAGATCAATGGTCTTTCTGGCGACTGACATCGGGTACTTCCCAACATGTAGAATCCGACTTCGCACAGACGCAGAAAATGTCTTTTGCCTTCCGTCTGAACTATTCATACAAAGGCAAATACCTATTTAATTTCTCTACGCGGTGGGACGGTGTTTCACAATTCTCCACCGGACATAAATGGGATGCTTTCCCCGCAGGCGCACTGGCGTGGAGAATATCGGACGAAGCATTTATGGAAAAGACACGTAGTTGGCTGGACAACTTGAAGTTGAGAGTGAGCTACGGCATCACGGGTAACTCGGGAGGAACCACCGCATACAGCACCACAACACAAGCATACGTATATACCGCTTCGGGAATTTCCATTAATGGGAAGATTGTTCCTTTCACGCAATACTCCGGTACTTACGGTAGTTCCGATCTCGGCTGGGAGAAGTCATACAACTGGAATGTGGGGTTGGATTTCGGTATCCTGAACGGTCGCATTGACGGATCGGTAGAATGGTTCAAGACAACCACCAAAGGATTATTATTCAAACGTACATTGCCCATCACCAGCGGTCTGACCGGATGGGGATCGCCTCTGGCTATCTGGCAGAACATCGCCCAGACCAGTAACCAAGGTGTGGAAGCAACGATCACTTCGCACAACATACGGCATAAAGATTTCACCTGGAACACCACTTTATCCGTCACCTGGAACAAGGAACAAATAGACGATCTGCCTGACGGTGATCTGATCGCCGAAAACCTGTTTGTCGGTGAACCGATTAAAGCTATTTACGGATATAAATATACCGGAATCTGGGGAACCGATACTCCACAGGAAACATTGGATGCCTACGGCGTAAAACCCGGATTCATCAAGATAGAAACCTTAGACCAGAAAGGCGATGGAGGTGTGCATAAATACAGTACGGAAGACCGGCAAATTCTAGGACATTCCAATCCGGACTGGATCATCGGATTCAGCAATTCCTTCACCTACAAGAATTTTGATTTATCCGTCTTTGCCATGGCACGTTACGGACAGACAATCAACAGTGACCTGCTCGGTTATTATACCGCTGAACAGAGCGTAACCAAGAATCAACTGGCAGGCGTAGACTACTGGACAGAGGATAATCAAGGAGCCTATTTCCCCCGTCCCGGAACGGGAGACGAACAAAAAACCGTATATCCTTCATTAAGAGTGCGCGACGGCTCCTTCATTAAGATTAAGAATATCACGCTGGGATATACACTACCCGTCAATATTTCCCGCAAAGTTTTAATGGAGAAATGCCGTATTTATGCCACAGCCTACAATCCGTTCATCTTTGTAAAAGATAAGCAGTTGAAAGATACTGATCCCGAAACCAACGGTTCGGATGCATTTCCTACCTACCGGCAATTTGTTTTTGGCGTTAATTTGACATTCTAACAAAAGATTATAATCATGAAAAGGATATATATAAAATTCATATTTTGCAGTGTGCTGTTCTCGGCCTTATCTCTACATTCCTGCACCTTGGAGGAATACAACCCGGGCGCATTTACCAAAGAGGCTTTGGCTACTTCCATCGATGGATATGAAACCCTGATTAACCAGTGTTATTTTGCTATGGAAAGGTTTTACTACGGTTCTGCGGACTGGATGTCACTGACTGAAGGCGACACCGATCTTTGGACGTATAAAGCCAACGAATCAACAAGTTACACACAGTGGTTCTGGTTTTTCGCAGGAACATCACCCAATACGACTTACACCAATAATTGGTGGAACGGGACATACGACGGTGTGGGAGCCTGTAACGAAGCTATCGCATTAGGAGACAAACCTCCCTACACCACGGAAGAGGAGCGGAATGCCAAGATTGCGGAAGCCCGTTTTCTTAGAGCTGTCTATTATTTCAATGCAGTGGAACAATTCGGAGCAGTGACGATGCTCACAGAACCGATAACAGCGGAAACACTGACTTACTCCCCCACCCGCACCGATCCGATGACCATCTACCAGGAAGTAATCCTGCCCGATTTAAGATTCGCATCCGAATGGTTGCCAACAGGTACGCATGCAACTACTACCACCCCGACGAAGAAAGCCGCTCTCGGTTTTCTGGCTAAAGCCTGCTTGCAGACGTACGAATATGGAAGCACCGAATATTTGCAGGAAGCTCTGGATGCAGCCAAAAAATTGATTACCGATTGCGAAACTGGCGGTGGGAAATACAATACGTATATGTACCCATCTTATAGCGAAGTATTCAAAGAGAGCAATAACTGGGAAAACAAAGAAGCTCTCTGGAAACATCGCTGGTATGCAGGAGCAGACGGTCACGGATCAAGCAACGGAAATTACAAGCTAAATCGCAACGATGAGTATTTCTTATGCAATATCAATAAGTTCGGTGCTCGTGAAGATAATCAGGAAACACGTCTTACTTGGGAAGGCTCAATTACCGGTATCTTTATGCCCACACAGCATTTATTGAGTTTATATGTACAGAAAGACGGAACATTGGACCCCAGATTTCATGAATCGTTCACTACAGAGTGGAACGCGAACAAGAATTACACGTGGGATGAAAGTGCCGTCCACATGTATGACAAGGAAGAAACCGTCATTGGCAAAGCTCTGAATAAAGGTGATTTAGCCATTAAATTCATCATGCCGCAGGACATCGATTATGCGACAGAGAAACAAAAAGAACACATTTCTGATTATTTGCTAATTGATTATCATCATGTATATAGTGATGACAATAATAATGTGAACATGAATTATGCTTATACAAACGTCACTGGCAATTACAAAAATGACGGCACAAATGAGAACCAATTCCGCTACTATTATCCATCACTGAATAAGCATAACAGCAGCAATTATTATGTAGCCAATGCTTCCAAACAGAGAAACGGTAATCTGAATGCAACGTTTATCATGCGCATGGCAGAAGTTTATTTGATTGCGGCAGAAGCTGATATTTACCTGAATGGTGGTGCGAATGCAGCCGGTTATATCAACAAGGTTCGTGAACGTGCCGGAGCAAATCCGCTTACAGGGAGTATTACAGTACGAGATATCTTAGACGAAAGAGGCCGTGAACTTTGCGGAGAATATTGCCGCTTCTACGACTTGAAACGGACAGGAATGTTTAAGAACTCGGAGTATCTGGAGAATACTCATCCGGACTTAGCACAATTCTTTCACCCGAATTATGCATTACGTCCCATTTCAACTACATTTACTGCAACAATCACCAATGGCAGCGAGTATCAAAATCCGGGATATTAAGTAGGAATTTCAATATGTACAGGTATTATGGAATCAATCTTGGCACCTGTACATTAATTATATATTAAGAAATGCTCCCTATCTCGTTTTGAGATGGGGAACATACTTTTCAAATATGAGAAAAACAAGATATAGATTAATTATATCGAAAACTGTTTGCTAGTCAGAATAAAGTCTCTACCTTTACAAAGGATAACCATGTCACTTATTAGTGGCTATTTAAAACCGCTTATGCCTGTTGAAAATGAAAACAGCTATCATATATTATTCAAAACATGGAACTACCGAGCGAGTAACACACCTTATCGGAGAAAAGTTGACTAATAAAGTTGACTACATCTCATTAAAAGAGTGTCCGAGACCTGATATTCGAACTTACGATCGAATAATTCTCGGAACAGCCATTTATGCGGGCTCTCCAAACCGAAAAATTACTCAATTCTGTCACAATAATCAACTGTTATTAGAGCAAAAAGTAATAGGGTTATTCATCTGTTGTATGAACGAAGAGCAAGAAGCGGAAGAAATGAATAAGGCTTTCCCGGAGTTCTTGCAGAGATTATCGATTCCCAAAGCCATTTTAGGTGGCGAGTTTCAGTTTGACAAAATGAATTTCATCGAAAGATTTTTGACGAAGAAAATAGCGAAAGTAAATTCTTCCGTTTCGAAGCTGAGATATGATGCTATAAATGAGTTTACAAGTCAGATAAAAGATAATCATTTATGGTAACTTCTTGAGTTATCTATTGAGCAACTTTGTATTCAAATAATAAATAGAATGGCCGTATAAGAAAACTTCTTTCAAAAGAAGTTTTCTTATCTATTTAAGACAATACCTATAATCGCAATCTTTTACTTTTACGAATCCATTACTTAACAATGTTCTTATGGATAAAACATTAGCCTCATCAGGGTCAGCCAATATCTCTTTCCCTCCTATTTCGGCAATTTCCCCGATCAGCTTCTTTACAATAATCTTCCCGATGCCCTTACCCAAATATTCCTCTTCGCCTATGAGATAACCTATTTCAAAGACTGTCTCTTTCTCATCGACAGTTTTTCCGTAATGTTCCGGTATATATTCTTTTTCAAAATAACAATCCAAGTATAAACAAAAGCCAATGGCTTTATCATTATAATAAACAATGAAATGTTTCATATAATGATATTGGGTATTTCTATTATTTACCTCATCCAACCAAGCCATTTTATGTTCTTCTCCGTCAGGGCAGAACCATTTATAAATATATTCTTTAGCCAACCATTTACTGAAAATGTCTACATCCTTATCACGCAAAGGCTTTATTGTGATCTTATCATTCTTAATATCCATACTTTTTTGTGGTGAGACGCCAGCCTCTTTTATAAACTCCATAAATCCAACTATCTGAAATACAAAGATATAATTTTCAATACAATAAAGAAGAACTAAAGGATATTTATAAAGCAACTCATGTCCACAGATATCACAACAAGAAAACGAATGACCAAGTATAAAGAATCTAAAACAAACACAAATGTCGAAATCATACGTTGGGAATCGTACATGATTACTTATATTTGCGTTATCGAGCAACTTATTAAGAACCGGATGATATGTTAAAACGGATTAAATTTCAAATTCTGTAGAAGTGTACATCCCAATAAAATACTAAAAAGGCAAGAACATGAAACTTTGGAAATATAGTGGAACACTTTTAACAGCAACAGGAGTCATTCATACCATTTATGCGTTATTTCTTGGAAAAGAAGCTTTTACGGAAATGCTTAACAATGGATTAATAGACTCTATTGGAGAAAATCATAACCTGGGCTTTGCTTTCTGGTTCCTAATCTGCGGAATAATACTTATTCTTTGGGGAGAGACACTTCAATACTATATCAGAAAAGAACAAAAACCGGCACCTTTATTTTTAGGTTACTTCATTCTACTGTTCACCATAATCGGTTGCATAGTCGAACCAATATCCGGTTTCTGGCTTTTCTTACCGCAAGCACTTATTATTATTTATTCAAACATGAAAAAGCAGTGAGAAGCATCATCCATAGCGAACTCAAAACCGAGTGCAGTGCTTAAATGCAACTTATTAAAATCCCATAGCATCTTTCACTAAAACCATTTCTTTATGAGAGGTCAACTTCTCTAATAAAAGCAATGCAACCCCGTATGATGTTTGAGGACAATAAGAAGTTATGATATTATCATCCACCACGATGGGAGAATTTACGATAGTTGCTCCAAATCCCTGAAGCACTTTCTGTTTATGAGCACCTCTAAGATGATAAGTTGTTGCTTTCCGACCGTTCAACACTCCACTTTTCCCAACAGGCAAAGCTCCCACGCAGACTGTTGCGATCCATTTCTTTTGTGAGTCAAACAGTCGTATCAATTCCAGAAGTTGTTCATTATATGCCTCCTCATAGAATCCGAATTCTTCAAATCCGCCGGGTATCGCAAGCGCGTCATATCCATCTGCAGACACTTCATCCATGACTTTATCCACCAAAACAGGAACATTGAAAGAACTAATCACTTTTTGATTCAAACCACAGGTCACAACATCTATTTTACAATCAAAATCCGTCTTTGCCCATCCCATAACATCTATAAAAGCACTAAACTCAATCGTTTCAAACCCTTTAGCAAGGAATACCAATAATTTCATAATCAAATTAGTTATATATTAATAATATAAGAAACAGCATTGCCCTAAAAAAAACATGAGCTAAAATCACCTTCATTCTTCCCTATAATCCCCTCTTTACCTCACCTTTTGCAGCCTCCCAACCAATCATTGCAGTCTTGCGAATCTCTCCCCAATGGTAATTTCCCAACTCACCGGAAGCACGAATGACCCGATGACACGGAATAAGGAAAGCTACGGGATTCTCACCGACAGCCGTTCCAACAGCCCGGCAAGCTCTCGGATTATTGATTCCTACGGCTATATCTCCGTAAGTAGTCAAGCCACCGACAGGAATTTTCAGTAAGGTTTCCCATACCTTTAGTTGAAAGTCAGTACCTTTCAGATGCAATTTTATTTCTTTGAGTTTACTCCAGTCCTGCGTGAAGATAAATAAAGCATTTTGCTGCACTTCATCCACAATCGAGGTAAACTTTGCATTAGGAAACTTCTTCCGTAAAGAGTTAAAAGCCGCGTCATGTTCGTCTGCAAACTCCATACAACAAATACCTTTATCGGTAGACGCAATGAAGATTTCACCGAAAGGACTTTTGGCAAAACTGTAATTGATAGAAAGACTTTCACCTCCGTTTTTATATTCGCCCGGCGTCATCCCTTCTATATTTACAAACAAGTCATACAATCTGCCCGTACCGGAAAGCCCTGTTTCCTGTGCCGCATCGAATAAAGACGCATGAGTTTCATTCAAGATTCTCTTGGCATATTCAATACTAGTATATTGCAAGAACTTCTTAGGGCTAATTCCCGCCCACTCCGTAAACATACGTTGGAAATGCGCTGTACTCAACGCCACCTCCCCGGCAATCTCATCCAATCCCGGTTGCCTTTTAAAATTCTCCCTTATATACCCGATTGCCTGCGCAATACGTGCATAGTCAAGCGTTTTTTGCTCATTCATAACAGAGGTTTGCCATTTAATTCCAAATCCAGCAACCGCTTTTTAGCAGGCAATCCGCCTCCATACCCAACAAGCGTGCGGTTACTACCGATGACACGATGGCACGGAGCAAAAATAGAAATAGCGTTCGCCCCATTAGCGGCAGCAACAGCACGGACAGCTTTCGGCAAATCGAGTTGTTTTGCCAGCTCACCGTATGACACAGTCGAACCGTATGGAATCTCCAACAACTTATACCATACACTCTTCTGAAACTCCGTACCAACAAAAAGCAAAGGCACCTCAAACACAGTCCGCTCGCCATTGAAATATTCATCTAACTGGCTCATCGCCTCCTGTATCACATCTGACGTACTTTCCTCATAACCAGCTTTCAGCACTTTCCGCAATCTCCTGTCTACGATATCCCTATGACTTTCAGCCGCCCAGTCACAAAGACAAAGCTTATCCTCCAGCGAGCCAAGCATCAAATCACCACAAGGAGAATGATAACGCTGTATCTTAATCACATTCGTTTTATCTTCCATACTTCCAAAGATACGTTTATTATATTTACAGTTGAAATAACAGCTAATAATATTTTCGTTTTTATACTCGCACTCTTATTTCCAATGCCGCAAAATTACTACACGCATCACTGATAAACGACCCGAAATTTGCTATTCTTACATAGAAAAGACAATCTCCCCTCCCACTCCTCCATACAATCAATCGTTCTCAATATACTTTATTACCCGGCAAGGACTGCCGATCGCCACACAATTCTTAGGAACAGCATTGGCCTTCATACTCGTACAAAGTGATATAAAGCAGAAAGTGGGAAAACCTATCCCTCAATTCAATCTCCAATTATTTTTTATACATGATTTACTCTCACACCCTCACACTTTCCCTGCATTCCCCTATTCATCGTCCTTTCAGTAATGAGGGTAAGAGTGAGGGTAGGTGAGGGTAAAAAGTTACCCTCACCCTGTCTCGTCCTGATTTTGGTTGACAAAGCCCCCTTTCACACCACCTTTATCAATTACTCTACTTTCATCAAATGATAAAGCGTCCCTTTACGAGACTTACGGCAAGGAATATTCAGTTTTTGAAGTGCACGCCCAAACTGTCCTACCTTATTAATAGCCAGTTTATCCCGTGTTTTCGTCTGTAAATAATTCAAAATCTGCATGGCAGTCAGCCATTCGCCTTCCATTTCCTCTTCTACGGGATTAAGATAGCAGTGGAACAGCTGTTCCAGCGGACTCACCTGTTCAAACTCACGGTTAGTCTGTTTTAATATGTTTTCATCCTCATCATTCAACCAATAACGTTCCCCTTTATAAATCGCCTCCATTGCTTGAGCATACAGCTGTTTGTAATTGATGGTAACGTTCGTTTGAATAGGAGCCGTCACCTCGATGCAAATAAAACGGCGGCTACCGCTAGGATCGGTAAGCAAATCTTTCTGATTGCTGGTACCGATAAAAGAAGCATAACGCCTCATTTCCCGAATCGTATTACCGTATGGTTTGCGCAGATTCGCCACAGGCTTCTGCAACAAATGCTTCAAGAACCCCTGCTGACTGACATTAATCTGATCGAACTCATCAATATTGATCAGAAAAAAACGTCCCAAATAGCGTTCCGCCTCCTGTTTACTTTTAAAATCAATACTGTCCGTATAGCCGAAACGCAACTCCGGCGGCAGAATAATACGACAGAATGTTGACTTGCGATACCCCTGCGAACCGACCAATAAAGGCGAAGTATTATTACCATGTTGCCGATCAACTCCCCTCCAATGCGCCACCATACTAAGAAACCAGCGGTAAAATAATTCCTGCCAATGCGGATTATCACAAGGCACCAGACCAGCCAATGCACGGATACGATCCTTCCCGTCCCAGCGACCTGTCTCATAAAGATATTCCTCCACAGGATTATACAAAGGAACACATTCCGAATTCAGAAAACGATCCACATCACGGTCCCACGCACTGATGCCTTCCTTCAAAGCATTGATCGCAATACTGTTGCGCACCCGTTTATCCACCGGCTTAAAGCAAAAGTGAACAGAATCGCGCTGCCGATATTCCAAATCGTCCTGCACCGTATTGTAACGGAATTCATACCGACGTTTCATAAACTCTTCCAACAGAAAAGCCGTCTCCTGCTCTTTATTGATACTGCTTTTCTTGCCGAATCCCTTACACTCCTGATAAAGATTATGCAGTATCGAACGGATCACCTGCTCTTCTTCCTCGCGATAATAATGAATCATCGTCTGTCGTATCGCTTCCTCTTCGGGAAGCCCCGCTTTGAAACAATGCTCGGCAAGGCGAACCAATAAAGGCTGCAAGTCGTCCCCACGTTTCCAATCCTCCATTTCCTGAAGTGCCCTGTTCAAGGCCGCTTCATAAATCTTCGTGAATGTTTGCGCCGACTCATATCCCGGCTGCAACCGTAATAACGGATTTTTCTCTCCCTGTTTCCGCTGGCGGAAAGTCTCTTCTCCCAGCATCGTAAGCGGTTGTTCCAGGCAGAACGGCACCGCATCCGGATTATAATAAGGAGATTCGTCCAGCGTCATACGGCATCTCTGTGCCAAAACAGGTTCTTTCAAATCAATATCGAAAGGCAACATCGGCTGATAACATTTCACAGCCAGCCAATAAGCATGAACATGAAATAATTCCGCCTCCGCTTCCTTGACCGGCAACCCTCCGTCATCCGGCAAAGCGAAACGCACCCATATTTTCACGCTACGCCCGCTGGAGCCACAAAAAGCGGCAAAAGTCTGTGGCAGAAGTGCCGCTTGCCGTTTCACAAACTCCGCTTCCGAGCCACCGGCCAACCGGCTCACTTCCAACTGTACCAAACCGTTGTACTGCTTCATTTTCCGTTCGCCCTCTTTGGTACGGGTATATTCCACAGCAGAATAAATGTATGGCAATTTATCAATATGTTCGTATCGGGCATACGTACCTTCCAGCAACGGTATAATCTCCCGCAAAGCCGTGATATGTCCCGCTTTAGTTTCCGTCTTCATTTTGTCGAATAGTGTGCCTGTCTCACAAATGCTAAGAGTTTCTTTTCCGCTCCCGTTGTCTTGTCTGATTAAAGTAACTTTCATCCTATTTTTGTCTATTTTTTCTACAATCACATCTACATATTTAATTCCTGTAAAGATACGCTTTTATCCTCCGGTAAACAAGCATTTTATCCGATAAATACCTGCATATTATTTGCATTTGCCTTATTATTTATGTATCTTTGCTTAGTAGTTGTCAAGGGCTCACCCGTGTGAACAAACAGGCTATCAATTGTAAATAAAAACGTCTACAGACGTAAACAGCCTTGTTCACATGGGTGAGCCCTTGCAAATCATTAGAGTTTAACAAAAGAAACATTAAGCATTAATGTATTACTATCTAAGAGAATACATAACAAGAAGAGTTCATTTAAAACAAATATAGAGCTATGGCAATATTATTCGATTGGTATGAAGACCCGAAGCCTTCAAACAAACAGCAGGGAGAAAACGGAAACACCCTGCATCCGCGCATCAAATACAACGGTTCCACAGGGACCGACGTACTGCGCCGACGTATTCAAGAACGTTGTTCACTGACAGAAACAGACGTCACAGCCGTACTTGATGCGCTTTCACACATCATGGGACAGGAATTGGCGGAAGGACGCCAAGTTCATCTGGACGGCATCGGTTATTTCCATCCCTGCCTGACGACCACGGAACCTGTAACGGTAGACACAAAACGGAAAGTGACCAAAGTGAAGCTAAAGGCCATTCAGTTTCGTGCCGACCAGACATTGAAAAACGAATTCGGCGTTCTTAAAGTGAAAAACCTCAAAGGTGGACTGGATTTCACCCAACTGACGAACGAGGAAATTGACCTGCAACTGACTAAGTACTTCCGTACTCATCCATTTATGCGGAGACACGACTTCCAATATCTTTGCGGAATGACAAGAAGTACAGCCATGCGACATATCCGACGTCTGCGCGACGAGGGTAAATTGAAAAATATGGGTGGAGCCATGCAGCCGATTTATGTGCCGGGAAGTGGATATTATGGTAATAATAAAGAAGTTAGTGTAAAAACGGAATAAGATTGGTCAACTCAAATCAGGACGAGACAGAGTGAGAGTAAAAAGTTACCCTCACCTACTCTCACCTTTACCCTCACGCCTGTAACCCCGATGAATAAATGGATTGAGCACAAAGGGTGAGGGTGTGAGGGTAAAACGTCACCAACATTTATTTGAGAGCATTCTTAATGCGAGCAACTATTATACAAGAGCACCTCCATACCGTTCCATATTTTACCGGGGAATCTTAACCATTTCAACCGGCTGCTCCTGTATCTTATCCAACGGTTGTGATTGATATTTTACCTTTGAGAAATCAATAGCTTTTAAGTCAATGCAACGTATCGAATTGTTATAAGCTGTTTTATAATAAACCTTCCGGTTCGTGAGGTCGATAGCTGAGGTCCATTGCGTAGCACTGGGAATATCCGGAATATCACCCTGTGAATGTTCTATACCAATAGGAATATCAAAATTATTAAGCAAGTGGAAACATTGCTGCACGGTATCAAAGCCTGTGGCACGTTGCGGAGCTGTCCCCCGGTAAAAGGCCGCACGCACAAACCGCGAAGGAGGCGTGGCATCACCCGGAATGCCGAGAAAACCGGAGTTGCCACCAGTAGGTTGCAACGTAATACCGCTCAATTTTTGCACGGAAGCGTCACCCGGATGAAGATTGACGTAATTGTTCAAATTTGTAAGTTGCCATTCAAAACCGGGGGCATTCGTCAATACTCCTACTTCATTCTCATAAAAATGCGGCACACCACCTACAATTTCCAACACAACCTGACGCCCCGACGGTTCACCGATACGCCAATGTACTACCGCTGTCTTTTCCAATCCTACAACACGTACAGAAGAAAGGGCTGCCTTCACCTCGTCGATAGTGGAAAACTGCGACAACAGCCACTCCGTCACTTGAAGGTCTGCCAGTGTCCGCTGGTTCTGTGCAGCATCATACGTTTTATATCCCCCATAATGAGGAAAGAAAAATAGTCCGGCCGAAAGTCCGGCCTCATTGATTCCTTCGGCAATAAATTCTTTTTGTACAACAGCCAGACCAACCACTCCATATTTTGCCGTAAACGTTAGTCCATTGACACCTGTAGGAGTGAATGACGTGAGCTGTTGGCCACGTGGAATAATCACATACTCGCTTTGCAACACACCGCGCGCCCATTCAATCGTACGGGCCTGCACATAACTGCCGTCACGGGATGTCAGCGAGATTCCCGTACAAGCTACAGCCTGAAAAGTGCTGCCACATACGGCAGCAATCCCTAGCAATAAGTTCTTTGTCATCTTCATCATTATTTATATATTTATTTGCTAAAAACTCAATACTGTATAAAGACAACAAAATATGGGTTATTTTAGTTTGCAGACACCTCTCTCAAGAAAACTATTGTTTTTTGTTCGTCCCGTACTTTGCGGAACAATATACGTAGTTTGCTTCAATATGCAATCTCTTTTTTTTGGTTAAGCACCGGGAACATACGGATGAGTGAACCAGAAGCACGACCCTTCCCCCTCACGGGATTCGACTCCAATCTTTCCGCCCATCCTATTGACCAGGCTTTGACAGATGGATAATCCCAATCCGGCACCTTATACAAATGAGTCTAATTTTACAAAACGATTAAATATTTCATGTTTTTGTTCATCGGGAATCCCTTTGCCCGTATCCGTTACACAAAAACGCACCTGACTCTCATCTTCCAATGAATAGGAAAGTGTGATTGAGCCTTTAGTCGTAAACTTCAAGGCATTAGTCAGAAAATTAGAGAGTACTTGCATGATTCGGTTTTTATCAGCATCAATCACAATCTGCGGTGAATTTTCATCAAACCGCAGTTCGACCGCAGTGTCACGTTTTTTGTGTGAGAAGGTAGCAATCACTTCCCGGCAAAGTTGTGGTACATCCACCCGTCCCATAACAAGATCTATCATACCGGCTTCGATTTTGGAGATGTCCAGAATGTCGGAAATAAGGTTGAGCAACAGCTCATTGTTCTCCTGCACTAAAGACATATATACATGACGCAGCTCCGCCTCATCGGTTTCGGCAAGCAGACTGGAAAAACCGACGATGGCATTCAAAGGAGTACGTATTTCATGGCTCATATTGGCAAGGAATGCTGATTTGAGCCTGTCCGATTCTTCCGCTTTTTCTTTAGCTTGAATCAGCTCCAGTTCCACCTGTTTGCGGGTGGTGATATCGGTAGCCAGTTCCATGATTGCCCAACGTCCGTCGAGCCATTTTATTGCCATGCTCTGGATGGTATACCAACGTTTGGTGACCGGATTGTAGTCTTCCCAAAAATGAACGCCTGTAAACTTACGGTTGGCATCGAGCAACTTCGGCTTCGGGCAGTGTTTACACCCATTTTCCAGACCTGCATTCAACATTCTCCAACATTCCGCATTTTCCGGAACTTCTCCTGCTTCTTCCCTGAAAGGCTTATTGGCAAAAATCACTTTCAACGTATCGTAATCACTCACAAAAATATTGGCATTGATATTGTCCAATACCTTTTGCATGGTTCGCTGCGACTGTTGCAGCGATGTTTCAACTTGCCAGCGTTTAGTAGCAGTAGATACAATTTGCGATATCTGGCTCATCAGTTCCACATCTTTTTCATCCCATTGTTTGTTCCAGCAAAAGTTGAACGAAAGAAAGCCGAAATGTACTCCCAATTGTGACAGGGGAAAAACAGCAATGGCTTTTACGCCTTGCACTTCGAGCATTTGAGTAATAAAGGGATCAAGCGAATAAATATCGGACGTACAAATGATATGGTTTTCTTCCAGCATGTCGAACCAGGGTTTTCCCGCTTCAATGGTCATACTCCGCAAGTAATCGATAGCGGGTTCTATACCGTCGTTGCACCATTCGTTGGTACAGCCATACGTAACTCCGTCGAGGTGGTTTTCCCATGTCGCCAAACGGTCGACACCAGTATAACGGCCAATTTCGGCCAGTGCCATATTCATAGCAGTAGGTATATCCGGTTCCAATTACAAAATTTGCAGTACCTTGATAAATAATGCCTGCCGTCGGTTGGTTGCTTCGAGATTCTCCTGAATAGCGATCAAGTCTTTAGATTTCTCTTCAACCATCTGTTCGAGGCTGGTACGGTACTGTTCCAGTTCCATACCGCCCCCTTGAGGTTCAGAATCAGTGGATTTCATGTTTAATAGATAACAGTAAATAGAATTTTAGTTTAGTTTCGAATCCGGACGAGATGCGTCCCACATTCTGCAAATATATACATTTATTTTAGAAACCAAACTTTTTCCCATCAAAACGACTTCTTATAAATGCCTAATAATCGCAGAATTACGAAAGCATATATTACATAATCGACCTCGTCAATTCCAAACTTCCTCAATATTATACCGGATGGAATCTTTTCAACAATATATGACTTACACTGAAAAAGTCCTTATCACACTTTTCTATCTATTAAAACTAAATCCTATTCGTCTGGTTATATCAGTTTCAACCCTACGATTGAAATAATCAGAGTCGTCATAAAAAACAAACGACCCAAAGTTGCCGGTTCATGAAAGAACAGGATACCGATCAATACAGTCCCCACCGCTCCTATCCCCGTCCAAACAGGATATGCAGTGCCGATAGGCAATGTTTGCGCAGCCTTTGCCAGTAGGAACATGCTTAAGGTTACAGAGATTACAAATCCCGCTCCCCACAAATAAAAATCGGTGCCTGTCGCTCCTTTAATCTTGCCTAGACAAAAGGTAAAACCAACCTCAAACAGTCCGGCAATAATCAATATAATCCAATTCATATCATTCTATTTTAATATTAGACTGCAAAATTAACAAGATGCCCGGAGCTTTCACTTTACATTTGATAAGAAACGACGGTGTAAGAGTATCATCAAATCTCTTTTCCTAATATAACTTTTTGTATTTTTGCAGAATAATGATTCAATGCGATATGGATATACACGAGATTATAAACAGGATATATCGGATGCCGGAGGCTTCAGCGGATAAGGTGGTCAAACATCTGTCAAAAATCACATATCCCAAAGGTTATCATATATTGGAGGCTGGCAAGACTGAAACGAATATCTTTTTCATCGAGAAAGGGATTGCTAGAGCTTACATTCCCGTAGACGGAAAAGAGGTAACGTTCTGGATTGGGAAAGAAGGGTCAACCATTGTCTCATTGAAAAGCTATGTAAATAATCAACAGGGGTATGAGTCAATGGAACTGATGGAAAACTCGGTGTTGTATCTATTAAAGCGCAAAGACTTACACGAATTATTCAAGGAAGATATCCATATTGCCAACTGGGGGCGCAAGTTTGCCGAATCAGAGTTCCTGCAAACAGAGGAAAGACTTATTTCTCTCTTATTCACCACCGCGTCCGAACGGTATATGAAACTGATACAAAATAATCCGGAGCTATTACAGAGAATACCATTGGAGTGTCTTGCTTCTTATCTGGGAATAACTCCGGTAAGTTTAAGCCGGATAAGGGCGAAATTGAAACGGGTACTTTGAGATAGAAACATGTTTTTCAAAAGCGAACAGAAAGTGATATATTTGTGTTTTGAATGAATCAAAAGAGAGAAGTCATGAATATCGAAGATTATAGAGAATATTGCCTGTCAGTCAAAGGAGCAACAGAATGTATGCCGTTTGATGAACATACTTTGGTTTTCAAGGTTATGGATAAAATGTTCACTTTTGCTACATTACGTCCTAAAAACGGAAGATTCTGGGCGGATATGAAATGTAATCCTGATAAATCAGAAGAGCTCATAGAACAATACGAAGACATTTTTTGGGGACCTTTTTCGGATAAGAAACATTGGATAACCGTTTACTTGGAAGGAGATGTTCCCGATAAACTCATAAAGGAGTTGATTAGCCACTCGGTAGAAGAAGTTTTAAAGAAGTTACCCAAGAAAAAACAAGAGGAATACAAGAACATGATTTAGGATTCGAAAAATAGACATATCCGGCACTACTATTATTGCTAAAAGTAGAGCCGGATAAAATCACTATACACCCCAAAACGCACACACGGATAAAATCATCGTATATTTAAAAACGTATGTCCCAGGAACACTTGCATTCTTCATTCCGGCAATCATGAATCTGGAGAAAAAATAAATGACGAATTTTATTAACTAATGCTTTTTTAGAAGCATTTTTTTAGGTTATTTTGCGGAACAAATATCACGAACTCGTCAAATTATGGATTGGATTGGCCTTGATTTAACATTCCCTATCACCGACCCTACATGGATATTTCTCCTTGTACTCCTAATTATATTGTTTGCTCCGATATTATTGAATAAACTGCGCATCCCTCATATTATCGGGATGATCCTGGCAGGACTGGCTATTGGCGAACATGGATTTAATATCTTGGCACGAGACAGCAGCTTTCAGTTATTCGGGAAAGTCGGACTCTATTACATCATGTTCCTGGCTGGTCTGGAAATGAATATGGGAGATTTCAAAGAGACGCGAAACAAAGCATTGGTACTGGGATTACTGGCTTTTATCGTTCCTATCGGGATTGGATTCGTGGCAAATGTATCTTATCTGAAATATGGTATAATCACCTCTGTGTTATTAGCCAGCATGTATGCTTCCCATACGCTCGTGGCCTACCCCATAGTCACCCGCTTCGGCATATCACGCCATCGTAGCGTAAGTATTGCCGTAGGAGGAACGGCCGTTACGGATACACTCACGCTGCTGGTACTGGCTGTTATAGGCGGATTGTTCAAAGGAGAAACCGGAGGGTTGTTTTGGATTTGGCTGGTGGTAAAAGTAATCTTTCTAGGGGCACTAATTATTTATTTCTTTCCGCGCATCGGTCGTTGGTTCTTTCACCGGTACAATGACAACGTGATGCAATTTATTTTCGTGCTTGCGATGGTCTTTTTAGGAGCAGGGTTGATGGAGCTTGTTGGTATGGAAGGTATCTTGGGAGCTTTCCTCGCAGGATTGGTACTTAACCGGCTCATCCCCCACGTCTCTCCATTGATGGATCATTTAGAGTTCGTTGGTAATGCACTTTTTATTCCTTATTTCCTTATCGGAGTGGGAATGTTAATCAACTTACGTGTTCTTTTCGGAGAGGGGGATGCCTTAAAAGTTGCCGCCGTGATGATAACCATGGCGCTGACAGGCAAATGGATTGCTTGCTGGCTCACTCAAAAGATATATAAGATGTCTGTTCTTGAACGAAATCTGATGTATGGTTTGAGTAATGCACAGGCGGCAGCCACATTGGCGGCTGTGTTAGTTGGATACAACATTATTCTGCCCACCGGCGAACGGTTATTGAATGATGATGTACTAAACGGAACAGTCTTGCTTATCCTGGTTACTTGCGTAGTGAGTTCACTGATTACCGAACGGGCAGCCAGAAAAATGGCAATGGATGATTCACAACCTGAAAATGAATCGTCGAAAGAAACAGAGAAGATTTTAATATCCATAGCCAACCCGGACACTATCGAGGACATGGTGAATCTTTCTCTAGTCATACGTGACCCCAAATTGAAAGATAATCTCCTGGCATTAAATGTCATCAACGACGATAATAACTCTGATAATCTACGAATTCGAAGCAAACATTATCTGGAAAAAGCCGAAATGATAGCAACGGAAGCAAATGTACCACTCAAAAAGGTCACCCGGTATGATTTGAATATAGCTTCCGGTATTATCCATTCAGTCAAGGAGAATGAGATTACGAGTATTATCACCGGCCTGCACCGCAAGAAAAACATCACAGATTCATACTTTGGAATACTTGCCGAACACTTATTGAACGGATTAAACTGTGAAATAATTATCTCTAAATTTCTGATACCGGTCCATACAATCAAACGGATTGTCGTTGCCATCCCTCCTAAAGCCGAATATGAATCCGGTTTTCCTCATTGGATGGAGCACTTTTGTCGCATGGGGAGCACTCTTGGATGCCGCGTACACTTCTTTGCCAATGAAAAGACTACCATCCGCCTACAAGCGTGGATAAAGAAAAGGCATAAACAGACGCTTACCGATTTCTCTCTCTTAGAAGACTGGAATGACCTGCTGGTATTGACAGGACAGGTAAGTTACGATCATTTATTGGTTATTATCAGTGCACGACCAGGAACTCTTTCGTATGACAGTTCTTTTGAGAAGTTACCGAGACAGCTCGGGAAATATTTCTCCAACAATAGCTTTATCGTGTTGTATCCCAATCAGTCGGGAGAGCCATTGGATACGTCTTTCTTCTCTAAGCTATATACTGATACCGAAACCCGACATTACGAAAAGGTCGGTAAATGGTTTTACAGGTGGTTTAAGAAAGAGGGATAAAATTAGAATTGAAAAGTTCCGTTTAATTTATAAATATCGACACATTTATCTATATTTGTACCATTAGCAATTTTGCTATAAACACCTAAAGGAAAAGAATGGTATGTCAAACGTCGATTTTTCCAAAATAACAGAAGGAATCTATCATGTGATAGAAACTGAAGAGAAAATACTAACCGGGCTACAAAATGATACGATCACGTTGAAACGTAATAAACAAAATCGTACCATCAAACAGATTCTCGGACATTTGATTGATTCGGCATCAAACAATCACCAACGCATGGTCAGATTGCAATACAGTAAAGATTTGCTTTTCTTTCCCGATTACCGTCAGGATAATGATCTGTGGATAGCATTACAAGATTACCAAAATGAAGATTGGAACAACCTGATTCAACTATGGAAGTTTTTTAACCTGCATATCATTCAGGTTATAAAATCTGTAGACCAGACAAAACTGGATAGCTACTGGTGTGATTTTGAAGGAACAAAGGTTACGCTACAAGACATGATAGAAGGTTATCTAAGTCATTTGCACCTGCATATTCATGAAATCCATGAATTAATGAATGCCTAAAAAGGATAGCGGTTGCAGTTCTTTTATATTCTATAAATATTAAGATGTACCCACATGGCAACTTACACTCATTTCGCAAAACAACCCGATGTACTGAAACATCTGATACTCTGTGAAGTTCTTAGAAATGAAGCCCCACAAGTATATGTAGAAACCAATTCCGCATGTGCCATCTACTCCATGACGCAAACTCCGGAGCAGCAATATGGTATCTATCATTTCCTGGAGAAAGCAGATGATGACAAATCTCTAAAAGATTCCATTTATTACCAACTGGAAAACCCGGAAATGACAAAAGGAAATTATCTGGGTTCTCCTGCCCTGGCAATGAATGTATTAGAGAAGCAAGCAAAAAGGTTTGTATTCTTTGATTTAGAAAAGAGTGCGTTGGAAAATGTGGGTACCTATGCCAAACAAGTCGGATTAAGTGCATCTGTAGAGATGCATCATGCCGACTCTTCGAGAGGTACCATAGAGCTATTGCCTTCACTTCCTTCATCCTCTTTCATTCATATCGATCCTTACGAAATAGACAAGAAAGGAGATTCAGGAGTAACCTATCTCGATATCCTGATACAGGCTACTCAATTAGGAATGAAGTGTTTATTATGGTATGGATTCATGACCGAAGATGATAAAGAATCTTTGGACAACTATATTGTATCCAGTCTGGAAAAGGCAGGTATCAAGGATTACATAGGTGTAGAGCTTACTATGAATTCAATAAGAAAAGACAGTATATTATGTAATCCGGGCATTTTGGGAAGTGGTATTTTGGCTACAAATTTATCACAAATCTCCAAAGATACCATTCTTGATTACAGTAACAAACTGGTTGATATATACAAAGATGCTAAATACAAAGATTATGATGGAAGTTTATATATTCAGCATCTTTGATATCCACTTATTAATTTAATTACCTAGAACATTACTCTACAAACAGAGCGTCAGAAAGCCGGAGCTTTTAAAATCAGTTTCCGGCCTTTTGGCTATAAATTAACTTATTTCTTTGGCTGATTGTCCACAAACCATCTATTAGCCGTACATTTTTCGTATCGTCATCTTCCACGTTCCATGCATAACCTCCTGAAGGCAGGCCACGTCTCTCCAATATTTCATTGGGCTGATTATTGGAAAAGAAAAGTTCCAGTTGCGTAGAGTCAGGACTAAACACAATAAAGGCAGAAGCATTGCTATCGTCCACCGATTCCGTGCGGATTCCTTTCTCAAACAAGCGGATACAGTCTTTTTGCACTTCACACCATACATATCCGGCAGAACCGATACAGCCATGTTCATCCCGATCACCTCCCACAATCGGAGATTGCGGATACTGAACTAATTTAGAAGCCGGCATTCCCGGTGTATATTTTCCGGTATAGAACACTTCCAGCGTATCATTCAGAAGCAAACCGTTGACTTCATCTTTATTTGCATCTATCGTACTGAACGAAAGGGTATCATTCTTATCAGTAACAATCGTTACCGTATTCATGGTTGCATCACTAACGATTCCTTTTGAGCTTGCCACTTTTGACGAGCAACCTGCCATGAGGCAGAGCGTACCTACTGCTAATAATATTGTTTTCATTTTCTTTAATTGGGGCTTTGTTTTTAAATTAATGCAAAGATAAAGGTTATACTGCCAATATTTCGCTTTTACAAAATAAATTAATTTCCGGGCAGATTGTTCACCAGCTACACACAAAATGCCTATATTGGACAACGATCTATTAGAAAATCAGCCTACCTTTGTGATATGGATAATCAAAAGTAAATACAGAATACCATGAAAGAAACTTTGCAGATTCCCACTCCCGAAACACTGGAAGCCTTGATAGGTAAGGAACTTTATGATATATGGACTTCACTTTGCCAGCTTATCGAGCAAAAGTACAATATGGAACAACTATGGAACCATGGAGGGAAAAAATGGATATACGAATATAAATATCGCAAAGGCGGAAAAACGCTGTGTGCCCTATACGCCAAAGAACAAACGATTGGCTTCATGGTCATTTTAGGTAAAGATGAGCGTGCCAAATTTGAATCTCTGCGAGAAGTATTCTCCAATGAGACTCAAAAGATATACGATGAGACGACGACTTTCCACGATGGGAAGTGGCTTATGTTCGAATTGAAAGACACTTATTTATTTAATGATATGGAGCGACTGCTATCCATCAAACGAAAACCCAACCGATGATTGAATCAGATATAAATAAAAGGTATTGTCAAAGTTGCGGGATGCCTCTCCGCTTTGATATAGAGAAATATCTGGGTACTAACTCCGACGGTTCCCGAAGTGATGAATATTGCTACTACTGCCTGAAAGATGGAAAATATATCGTCGACATTCCGATGTCGGAAATGATTAATATCTGGATAAAATACACCGATAAGTACAATGAATATGCAGATACCGCTTATTCGCCGAAGGAACTTAGACGAATACTCAACGAACGGCTCCCCAAACTGAACCGATGGAAACAGAAGCTGGAAACCAGTAATATCCATCACCAAAAGATTCAGGATATAGTCGTTTACATCAATAATCATTTATTCGATAGTTTAGATGCAGATATACTTAGTACGATAAGCGGACTTTCCAAATATCACTTCAGAAGAGTGTTTCAAACCGTTGCCGGAGAAAATATTGGAAGCTACATACAACGTTTGCGCCTCGAACATATAGCACATCTGTTAGTATCCACCGACTTTACATTAAATCAGATTTCGGAGCAAACAAACTATCAGACTAAATTCAGTCTGGCAAAAGCCTTCAAAAAACATTTTGGAGTGTCAACCTCTCAATATAGGGAGAAGTATAAGCCGATGTATGACGAACAGCATGCGGTTATCACTCCTGAAATCCGGTCGATTCTGCCGATGAAAGTATTTTGTATCGAGGTGGGTGAAAAGTATAAGGATGAACTCCGATACAAATTAATATGGGACAGGCTCACCAACTATGCTAGACAGCGCAATGAAGAAAAGTCGAATGATAAGTTTGTCAGCCTTAGCATGGACGACCCGGCCATCACCCCAATAGATAAATGTCGCTTCTATCTCGGGGTCATAATCGATAACAAAGAAAATGATTTCCAGCCGGGAGTGATAGAAGTTCCCGGTGGTCGTTATGCTATATTCAGGCATATCGGTGACTACTCTTTATTGCATAAATTCTACCGGACTATTTATGAAGAGTGGTTCCCGGAAAGTAAATATCGTCCTCAAAGCACCTTTAGCTTTGAAATGTATATGAACCGCCCTGCCTCCACCCTTAGAACAGAACTAATTACCGACATCTATATTCCGGTCATCAAGAAATAATTAATTATCAACCCTCTAAAAACAATGTATTATGGGAAAAATTTCAGAAATCATGCTATTGAAGCAACCGAAACAGCCCGCTTTGGCTGTTGAAGTACAAACAGATATGAACGGAATGTCGGAAGCTATCGGAAAGAACTTTGTAAAAATAGACTCTTTATTTAAGGAACAGGGTGAAGTCACTACCGACATCCCCTACGTTGAATATCCCAACTTTGAAAGTCTGACGGAACACAATATCAAAATGATTATTGGTCTAAAGTCATCCAAAGAATTACAGGGTGAAGGGGATATACGCTCCATAACGATACCGGAAAGAAAAATAGTTTCCTGTCTACATAGAGGAACTTACAGTGAATTGGCTGTCCTGTACAACGAAATGATGGAATGGATAAAAACCAACGGTTACAAACTTTCGGGAACATCCATTGAATATTATTACAGCAATCCCAATGTACCCGAAGAAGAACAGGTGACGAGAATAGAAATGCCACTATTATAAATGTTGATTTCATCTACTTCATCATGTAGATTCTTCCCAAGCTCCAATTATTGTTATTTGATTCAAAACGGTACGGAAAGGAATGAAACAGATTCTTTTATAAATGCCATATTTTAGTTCTAATGTAAATATTATTACAGTAATAGATGCAATAGAAATAAACGGTATTGCAAAAAAAATGTCAATAAAACTCCTATGTATTTCTGATAGATAACGTTATTTTGTAAAACACTGTTATCCAGGCGGTTACTATTCGGGCTTTTCCTTTAAAACCAATAACCCGTTTCTCACCGAGAAACAACCTTTTCGACACCGAGAAACGAAGTGTTTCTCACCGAGAAACGAATCGACTGTTGAAGTCCTAAACTTAAATTAAGAAAATTGTTCGTCTCTTTTATTTTTGACGCTTCTATCGTAGGAATGTATATGTTGAAATATATTTCAATGATAATCTTGTCATGTCTAAAATATAATGATATGGAATAAATTTATAACTGAATAGCAAGCAATTATAAAAAATGACTGAATGAATTATTTGCAATCAAACAACAACAGATACAGACATCATTTTTGTATCTTTGCCAAGTACAGAATAAACATGAAAAGAGAAATCCTATATCAAAAGATAGCCGGCACTATCGCCTGGCAAATAAAAACAGGTATATGGAAAGCAGGCGAGAAATTACCTTCTTTACGTACTATCAGCAATGAATATGGCGTAAGTTTAAATACAGCCATTCAGGTATATTATGAACTGGAAAAGGAAGGATTCATCATTTCCCGCCCCAAATCAGGGTACATTGTCAATTATAAGCCACTAAATTTGTCTGCGCCGGCAACAACGCAGCCTTCCGCTCAATCTCCGGGAAAGGAAGAAGCAGACTTAATCATGGAAGTATATCATTCCATCGAAGATTCGTCTATCACCCGTTTTTCGCTGGGAATACCGGAAGATGTTTTATTGCCTATTGCCAAACTCAATAAAGAACTGACCAAGGCCATGTATTCACTTCCGGGGAACGGCACTAGGTATGAAGACCCTCAAGGAAACATTCGTTTGAGAAACTATATTGCCCGTTTTGCGTATAGCTGGAATGGAAATCTGACCGAAGATGATATTGTTACTACCACAGGAGTAACCAATTCCATCTCTTTAGCATTATCTGTTATTGCTCAAAGAGGAGACACGATAGCTGTTGAAAGTCCTGTTTATTTCGGGATATTACAGTTGGCCAACAGTATGGAGCTTCATGTGCTGGAACTGCCGACCAATCCTGTAACAGGCATCGAACCCGATGCTTTAAGAAAAGTATTGCCGCAGATCAATCTATGCCTGCTTATCAGTAATTTCAGTAATCCGCTTGGGAGTTGCATGCCCGATGAACATAAGAAAGAGATAGTACAGATGTTGGCGGAACACAATATTCCTCTGATTGAAGATGATTTATACGGCGATGTATTCTTCGGACATTCACGCCCTAAGCCATGCAAAGCTTTCGATGAAAAGGGACTTGTGTTATGGTGTGGTTCTGTATCAAAGACGTTAGCTCCCGGTTATCGGGTAGGCTGGATTGCCCCCGGTAAGTTTAAGGATGCTATTATTCGTCAGAAACATATTCATTTAATATCCACTCCTACCCTCAACCAAGAAGCCATTGCCAACTTCATGGAGAACGGCAGGTATGAGAATCATTTACGCAAGTTGCGCCATGAGCTACATTCCAATAGTCTTCATTTGGCACAAGCTATTACCGACTATTTTCCCGAAGACACTAAAATCATCACTCCACAAGGAGGTTTTATGCTTTGGGTGGAACTGAATAAAAAGATTGATACCACGGAGCTATATTACAAAGCGATGCAACATAAGATCAGCATTGCTCCCGGACGCATGTTTACTCTGCACGACCAGTACAGAAACTGTATGCGCTTGAGTTTCGGTCAGCAATGGAGTGCTTTCATTGAAGAACGCTTGCAGGTTTTGGGAAACATTATCAAAGAATCATTTTGATTGACTGATATACTCCTTTACCACTTCGCCGAGGGTTTTAAGTCCTTTCTCTATTTTGTCTTCGGGCATATTAGAGTAGTTGATCCGAAGCGTATTTTCCTTGTTTCCGTTCGGATAAAAGGAGCCTCCCGGAACAAAAGCAATCTTTTTCTCCAGGCTTCTGACTAAAACATCACGTGCCGAAATCCCTTCGGGAAGTTCTATCCATGTAAATAATCCGCCTTCGGGACGAGTAAACTTTATAGTATCAGGAAAATAACGTTCTATACTTTCAATCGCCACATTTCTGCGTTTTCTGTATACTTCTACTATTTTGGCAATATGTTTATCAATATCATAGCGCTTCAGGTATTCGGCGATGGTCATTTGGGCAATAGTGTTGCATTGTAAATCCGTACCTTGCTTGACCAATACGTATTTGCGGATAATCTCTTTATCCCCCGCAATCCAGCCAATCCGGAAACCGGGACAGAATATTTTCGAGAAACTACCTGTACACAGGATATTTCCAGCCTCATCAAAAGACTTTATAGATGGCAAAGACTCTCCTTCAAACCTTAACTCGCCGTACGGATTGTCTTCAATAACCGCAACACCATACTTTGCGGATAATTCAGCCAGCTTCCTGCGTCTTTCCAAACTCCACGTTTTTCCTGTAGGATTTTGAAAAGTAGGTATTGCATATATCAGCTTTATATGAGGAGTATTGCTCAAAACATCTTCCAAAACATCCATCATCATACCGTCCCCATCCGTAGGAAGTTCAATAAAGCTACATCCATACGCTTTGAATGCACTGATTGCAGCCAAATACGTAGGGCTTTCGCAAAGTACGATGTCTCCCTCGTCCAGGAAAACTTTTCCGGATAAGTCCAATCCTTGTTGCGAGCCATGGGTAATCAGAATATTATCTTTATCGAAAGTCGTGCCCAAACGTTCGTTCATCCGGTTGGCAATCCATTCGCGCAAAGGGACATAACCTTCTGTTGTGGTATATTGGAGCGCTTTCGTACCTGCCTCTTTCAATACGATCTGATTGATCTCATTGATTTCATCTATCGGAAAAAGTTCCGGAGCAGGCAGACCACCTGCAAACGAAATCACATCTTCCTGTTCGGTAACTTTTAATATTTCTCTTATTTCCGAAGCCTTTATATAAGACATTCTTTTAGCAAAATTCAACTTCATAACCTTTAAGTATATTAGGAGATTAAAACAACACTGCAAAGTAAATCAAAAAAGAAAGACGAGAACAGATACACTTTTTTATATATTGACAGGTACAGATGACTGACTTTTCAAAGGATAAGTATATGAAGTTAATCTCCCCGATTACTTATTTCGTCATGAGTAATCAGGGCATTCGTCGAATAATCCTATACAGAACCTTGTTTAAACCTACCTTTGCACTAAAAACAAAAGTAATTGATAGTAACTATGGAAGAGCAAATACTCATTTTTCGAACCTCGGTTAGAAATGCACGGGATATAAAACATATCGCAGCGCTGTTCACCCTATGTCCCCAAATCTACAAATGGAATGTAGATATGGAGGACTGGGAAAAAGTGTTGAGAATAGAATGTCAGGGAATCACCCCGACTGAAATATCAAAGGCATTACGCGCTATCAACATTTATGCGCAGGAACTGGAATGAAGGGGCAATGCGCCCCTTAATAAATTCACCATCCACCTTTTTCATTTTCACTCTTCAATCATTAATTCCATCTGTATGTCTCCTCTTTCATAAGTCGTGTGATATTCGGGAAGTTCCTTGAAGCCCAACTTATGATAAATATGGATAGCCGGTTTCAGACGCGTATTGCTCTCTATAAAGATTCTTTTACCACCAAGCTCCTTCGCTTTATTTACAACTGCTTCGCAAAGCAGTACTCCAATACCTTTGCCCTGAACCTTAGGGCTGACAGCCAGTTTGGCCAACTCATAATCATAAAGCGGATGATCCATCTTACACAAAGCACATACACCGACCGGCTCATCTTTATAAAGAGCCACCAAAATAGCTCCTCCCTTATCCAGAATATATTCCTTTGGATGATCCAAAGCCTTGTAATCGGCCTCTTCCATCCGAAAATAAGCAGTTATCCACTCTTCGTTAAGGGTCCGGAAGGCAGATTGATAGCAAGGTTCATAAGGAACTATTTTGATGTCCTTACTCTCTCGTTCCTTTTTCGCTTCCTTCACCCGCTCCAACAGGGATTTATCCAACAAAAGATTCTCCCATTCTTCGATAGCCTCCCAAAGGTCATTCCGGGTTTGCTGCGTGATTTGCTCAATAGCTGCCGTAACATCTATACACTGTTCCGAAAAAGAGTCGGACATTCTTTTTCCTTTGGCAGATAACATGACCATGTTTCTTCTCCCGTCGGATTTGTCCTTTGTCTCCTTCACTAATCCTTTAGCTACCATTTCTTTAATAATATTACTCACGGAAGGATGAGAATGACCAATCTCTTTGGCTATGGACGTAATGGTTTTTGCCTCCCCACGTGATAATACAAAAAATACAGGAAACCATTTCGGTTTGAGGTCTACTCCAAACATTTTATAGATGGCGGCTGCATCTACTGTTATTTTATCGGTCAACATGCGTAATCTGCTACCGATGGCTAATTTGCCTGTCTGATTAAAAAAGTCCATGTTTTTATTAGTTGCGTCACTAAATACGTAATTGATTACGCAAATATATTAGCTTTTTATAATATGAACAAACATTTTTCGCAAAAATACGTAAGCCGTTACATAATTAGTTCTATTTATGGATAAACATCAGGAAATTTAGCTTATGTGCAAAGTGCTCCTTTGGATTTTTCCCAATATTTTGGGGAACTGCCAGAAGAACAACAAAGTACAACAAATTGCCGCTGTCGCATCGGATATTGCTTCAGCCGCATATACACCGGCTACTCCCATAAAATGTGGCAATATTAATGCCAATGGGATCAATAGGATTGCTTTGCGCAACAAGGCTATGAAAATAGAAATTTTTGCTTGTCCCAAGGCTACAAACATATTTTGGCAGGCTCGTTGCAATCCGAAAATAGTCATACCACCCAAGAAAACAGGCATTGCCCAGCGGACTGTTTCTATCAATCTTTCATCACTCGTAAAGGCGGAAGCTACTGTTGAGGGGAAAAGAATCATAAACAACATCAGCAGTAAGTTGAATGAGAACATGGTTATCAATGCGACACGGAAACAGTCTTTGACACGTTGTTTATCGCCGTGCCCATAATTATAACTCACAATAGGAACGAACCCTTGCGCAAATCCTGTTAATGGGACACTTGCAAATTGCATCGCACTTTGCAAGATGGTCAATGCGCTGACATAAATATCTCCAAAATCTTTCAGGCTGCTGTTCAGAACAAAGCCGACCAGGCTTTCGGTACTTGCCATAATAAACGGTGATACGCCCAAAGCAAATATAGAAAGTATTATTTCCCGGTTCAACGCCATATAACGTTTTTCTAAAGGGAGAGAGGCGTGCCGGGAGAAAAGGAAAGTTAAAACCCACACTGCACTACATGCCTGTGAAAGCACTGTAGCCAGAGCTGCACCTTTTACTCCCATATCGAGCCAAAAAATGAAAATCGGGTCGAGGACGATATTCAACAGTGCTCCTATTAATACCGAGTACATGGCGATAGCAGGACGCCCTTGTGCATTGATAAAAGAATTTAATCCTGTGGATATTTCTACGAAGATAGTTCCTAATAAATAGATAGAAAGATAGTTGACTGCATACTCCAATGTATTTTCTGAAGCTCCTGTAAAGAGTAGAATCGGCTCCATAAAGGTATATGCGATGAGAGAAGTAAACAAGGTGAATAGTATCAGCAGGATAAAACCATTACCCAGAATTTTTCCGGCACGTGAACGATCCCCCTGTCCGAGTGCGATAGCCGCTAACGGCGCACCGCCACCTCCTACTATCGCTGAAAAAGAAGAAATCAGTATAACAAGAGAAGTCGTTACTCCTACACCCGCCAATGCATCCGTACCAATCCCAGGGATATGACCAATATAAATACGGTCGACCATGCTATAAAGCAAATTAACAAATTGCGCTGCCACAGCCGGAAGTGCCATCTTAAAAACAAGCGGTAACATGCGCTCTGTCCCCAGTCGTTCTTCATATTTATTTATCATCCCAAACTTCTTTTTCTAAAATCAGTTGCAAAGTTATAAGAAAAACAGGCTTCCGATTTAAAACCATTGGATAAAATAAATATAATACATCAGTTATCTCCGTGTAAGAAATCCATAGATATACTGATTGATAAGGTTGTGTTGTTCTTCCGTTCCATTCTCCCCCATATTACTATGCGTTATTCCGTCCAATTTCACAACCTTCATCCGGAATTGTTCCTGCTCCTTTTCAGTGGGTAATACTCCTGAATCCGCATCATAATCGCATCCTCTTAACGTATAAAGTCGAGGATTCCGTGTTCTAGGCATTATCATTCTGCGATGATCCATAGATATGGCTTTATTTATCAACTGCGGATATCGGGTAGCAAATAACATGGTCATATCTCCGCCATTGGAATGTCCTATCAATATAAAGTCATTCCAATTTAATTGTGGCTTCAATTTCTTAAATTCCTGAATAGTAAAAAGAATATTTGCCACTCCCCTTTCCCAATTTGACATGCGTGTTTCCATGAAATTACCTTCCATGGCCAAAAGAGGATCATCTGCCAATTCATGTTGTATGCTTATTACGTAAAAGCCTTTCTGGGAAAGGAATCGTGTTAGATAGGCATAAGTCTGATTGGACTTATTATTTTTATTTCCATCGTAGCCGTGGCTAAATATAATGACTTTTGTTTTCGAATTCACTTTGTGCGGCTGATAGACGGCTAGCGGTATCACTCTGTTTCTTGAAGCATCAAAAAGGCAAGTCGAAAACTCTATTTGTGAGAAACAAGAGAGTGCTGATAATAAAAGAACAAATACAATAATTAGTTTCTTCATGTCTATGATGTGATATTTATTATTCTATAAATCTAAGAGCAACTGAATTATAACAATGAATGCATAATGTAAGGAAGGGATTATAAAATGATTTTCTCATAAAGTTTGAACCACTCTAAACCGTAATGACCCAATCCTAAATCTACGGTATCAATGTATTCGAACCCACACTTTTCGTACAATGAAATAGCCGGAAGATTTTTCTCGTAAACATCTAACCGCACAGACTTTATCCCCGAACTTTGAGCCAATTCCAATGAATAATCCATTAATGCATGCCCTACTCCTATTTTCAAAAAAGAAGGATGTACAACAAAAGTATGTATCACAAAGATATGACTATAGTCCAGTTCTATTTTCCATTTGACATTCTCATAAGCCTTTTCCGGTTGATGATTTAAAATGACTGAACCGACAATTCTTCCATCATATCTTGCTACGTAAAGCGTTTCATCATTTACACCGGCAACCGCATCTTCCCGAACAGGATAAACACCTTTTATCCACCCGGGATAATTAGTCGTAGCAGCCAGATAATCATTCAGTTCATCATACAGCTTTTCCAGTTCATCTATATCAGCAGAAGTTCCGGGCTCTATTGTAAATTTCATATATACACACTGTTTATCTTTTTATCAGTTCTTCAATCTTTCCACCTGTAATATAAGGTATACATTCGGATATCTTCTCAATACTCCAATCCCACCATTGCAATTTCTGCAATTGGACAATCGTATTCTCATCAAAACGCTTCCGGATTTCTTTGGCTGGTGTCCCACCTACTATCGTATAAGGAGGAACATCTTTAGTAACCACTGCCCGCGACGCAATAACCGCTCCATCTCCGATATGAACTCCTGCCATGATAACAGCTTCATATCCAATCCAGACATCATTACCTATTACTATATCCCCTTTATTATCCCAAGCAGAAGTTACATCTCCTTTATCTAAATTCCATTCCTCAAAAAAGATAGGAAACGTATAATTGGATAAAGAACCCAATGTGTGGTTTGCGCTGTTAAAAAGAAATTTGGCTCCACAAGCAATGGAACAGAATTTGCCAATTATCAATCGGTCTTTATTAATCGGATAATGATATAATACATTGTTCTTCTCAAAAAGAACAGGATCATTTACAAAGTCATTGTATATTGTATAATCACCTACCATAATGGCAGGATTCTTAATCACTGTATTCAGATAAACAGTCTGGAAATCATTGGTGCGAGGATATGTTTTTGAATTCATTGTGTCAGCAGAAGAGGATTTATATTACATAGCAAATATACAAGATAAATTTCAGACTATCACACAACGAACTAAATATGTATCCCATATTGATGCTTCACTTCAGCCATTACAAACGTGCTTTCCAGTGATCCTAAGCTATCAATCGTCCCCAACACATTCAGAATAAACTCCTGATAGTATTTCATATTGGGAGCATGAATCTTCAACAGGTAATCATAACTTCCTGATATGTTATAACATTCGGTTACTTCAGGAATATCCTGTATAATCCGTGTAAACTCGGCTGCTATATCCCTGTTCAGACGTCTAAGCTTCACACTGCAGAATACGACAAATCCCTGATTCAGCTTTTCCGCATCCAATACGGCAATATACTTCTTTATATATCCTCCACTCTCCAACCGTTTAAGACGTTCAAAAACAGGAGTTGAAGAAAGGCTCACCCGTGCAGCCAACTCTTTTGTCGTCAATCGGGCGTTTTCTTGCAAAGTACGGAGTATTTGCAAATCGACTCTATCCAGTTTATCAAAAGTATCCATAAGAAAAATATTCTTCTAAAAGGTGATTTCTAGGAATAGCACAGTTATATTATTCCATATAATGGCACAAAAATAGCATTATTTTCTATATTTTAGATATATATTGTTCGATATATCTTCATCCAATAACTTTGCAAGAAAATAAAGAAAGAATATTAAACTTAAAAAATATACGATTATGGCAACAAAGAATTTACATTTCGAGACTTTACAAGTTCATGTAGGACAAGAACAAGCAGATCCGGCAACAGATGCCCGTGCAGTACCTATTTATCAGACTACTTCTTATGTATTTCACAACTCCGCTCACGCAGCCGCACGTTTCGGCCTGCAGGACCCGGGAAACATCTACGGTCGTCTGACCAACTCCACTCAAGGAGTTTTTGAACAACGCGTAGCCGCTCTTGAAGGAGGAGTAGCAGGGCTGGCAGTTGCTTCGGGTGCCGCTGCTATCACTTATGCTTTCGAGAACATCACTCGTGCAGGCGACCATATTGTGGCAGCCAAAACTATTTATGGAGGAAGCTATAACTTACTGGCTCATACCTTACCCAGTTATGGCATCACAACAACATTCGTTGATCCAAGTGATTTATCGAACTTTGAAAAAGCCATTCAGGAAAATACGAAAGCCGTATTTATCGAGACATTGGGAAATCCGAACTCAAATATCATTGATATAGAGGCAGTAGCTGAAATAGCCCACCGCCACAAAATACCTTTGATTATTGACAACACATTTGGTACCCCGTATTTAATCCGCCCTATCGAACACGGAGCAGATATCGTAGTACATTCCGCAACAAAATTCATTGGCGGACACGGTTCGTCATTAGGAGGAGTCATTGTAGATTCGGGCAAATTCGACTGGGTAGCTTCCGGCAAATTTCCACAACTAACCGAACCTGATCCATGCTATCATGGCGTACGCTTCGTTGATGCAGCCGGTCCGGCTGCCTATGCCATCCGTATCCGGGCTATTCTGCTGCGCGACACAGGTGCCACCATCAGTCCATTCAACGCTTTTATCCTGTTGCAAGGCTTGGAAACTCTTTCCTTGCGCGTAGAACGCCATGTAGAAAATGCATTGAAGGTAGTGAATTTCTTAAACAATCATCCGAAAGTGAAGAAAGTGAACCATCCGTCATTATCCAATCATCCTGACCATGCACTGTATCAACGTTACTTCCCGAATGGTGCCGGTTCCATTTTTACTTTCGAGGTAAAAGGCGGACAAGAGGAAGCACACCGCTTCATCGACAGCCTGGAGATTTTCTCCCTGCTTGCCAATGTTGCCGATGTGAAATCATTGGTGATCCACCCGGCAAGCACTACCCATTCACAGCTCAATGCACAGGAACTCGCCGAACAGGAGATTTATCCGGGCACCGTACGTTTATCAATTGGAACGGAACATATTGATGACCTGATTGCGGATTTGGATCAGGCGCTTGCCAAAATCTAACATTCAATCATTGAACTTTCCATGACTGCAAGATGTTATACCTATATAACATTAAAAACATTGCAGTCATGGAAAAATATTTAATACACAGCAACGAACTGCATCTGATAGACGCAGAGAAAATCCATCAAGCCGTAGAAAAGATGGTGGAATCACTCGATTTAGCCGCAGGATCAACCACTAACTTCGATCTCTATCAGGTTGTGGAAAACTACTTTAAAGATCTCGAGAAAAGGAGAAAAATTAATCATGTACTGGGAATCAAAGAAGATAGATATGAACTAGCCGAAGATTTCGGTATAAAATAAAAAAGAGATTTATTCAATCACACCAGACAAGTTTTCCAAAAAATAAGGGAGTTGCACGTTAAGTACAACTCCCTTATTTTTTGAATTATCAGAGTATAACAATCAATTTCCCTGATGCACAGTAAGCTGTGGGAAAGGGAAGTTGATACCTTTTTCATTGAAGGTTTCGTAAATAGCTTTATTGGTATCGAAATAAACACCCCAATAATCTCCGCTATTTACCCATACACGTACCACCACATTCACACTGCTGGCATCTAGCGCATGAAGAGCTATAAACGGAGCAGGTTCATTCAAGATACGTTTATCTTCAGCCAGAATATCACGAACTATCTGCTGAACCTTATTGTAATCTTCCCCATAATCTATACCAATAATCCATTCTACACGGCGGGTTTCCTGGTGACTGTAATTAATCACTACTCCACTACTTAATGAACCATTCGGTATATAAATCAGTTTATTATCCCCAGTAGTAAGGATGGTATGGAATATCTGAATTTCTTTTACTGTACCGGCTGATCCCTGCTGTGTTTCTATCCAATCGCCAACTTTATAAGGTTTGAACAAAAGAATAACCAGTCCACCGGCAAAGTTTTGCAGATTACCGGATAAAGCCATACCGACAGCGACACCGGCGGAAGCCAATAAAGCCGCAAATGAAGTTGTCTCAACTCCCAAGGCACCGACAACAGAAATGATTAACAGGATTGTCAACAGAATATTGACCAGACTTCTAACGAAAGTTTTGATACTTACATCTACTTTTCGTTTATCCATCAGACGCCTGATGAATTTGTTGAGCAGCGAGATGAGGAAACGTCCGACGACAAAGACAAGGACCGCAATCAATATACGTTCTCCGGCACGAATACCGAAGTCTATCAATTGTTGAGTAATCAGCGAAAGCTTATCCAATCCGTCAGCATTGGCAATCGCCTCTTTCATTAATTCGTCTGCAGCCACTTGCACAGAGTCCGCAGCTTGTGTTGCTTGCAATAATAGTAGCATAATTAAATATATATTAAGTGAATAAATGCAGTTTTGTTATTTCAACAATTTACAAAGTTATATTGTTTTTAGTGAATCTAAAAGTTTTTTTTGCTTTCCTCCTGCAAAAGCAGTATTTTTGTCACCGATTCACTGGTAGGGGTGCCTTAACATGACGGGCTGAGAACATACCCATAGAATCTGATCCGGGTAATGCCGGCGTAGAGAACTAATTAGTAAGCAAAAATGAAAAGAATTGTATGGATGGCCGTCGCCTTATTGGGCGCAGGTATCACTGTTCATGCACAGACGAGTGCAAAGGATAGTATGAGAGTAGTAAACCTGCAAGAGGTGCAGGTAGTGTCCACACGTGCCACAGCCAAAACTCCCGTGGCATTCACCAATATAGGCAAAGCAGAACTCAAAAAGGTAAACTTCGGACAGGATATCCCCTATCTGCTAAGTATGACTCCTTCCACACTGACCACATCGGATGCAGGAGCTGGTATCGGCTATACGACACTTCGCGTACGTGGAACCGATGGCACACGAATCAACATCACGGTAAACGGCATACCGATGAACGATGCCGAAAGCCATAACCTGTTCTGGGTGAATATGCCCGACTTTTCTTCTTCCGTAAAAGATATGCAGGTGCAGCGCGGAGCAGGTACATCGACGAACGGAGCAGGTGCTTTCGGAGCCAGTGTCAATATGCAAACCGAAGGTGCATCTATGAAACCATACGCCGAATTCAATGGTTCATACGGTTCGTTCAACACGCACAAGGAAACAGTGAAAGTGGGAACCGGCCTACTCAATAACCACTGGACGTTTGACGCCCGCCTTTCCAATATCGGTACGGACGGATACATAGACCGTGCTTCGGTGGACTTGAACTCTTACTACCTGCAAGGAGGTTATTTTGCAGAAAACACATCTGTGAAGCTCATTGCATTTGCCGGAAAAGAAAAAACATATCATGCTTGGGGATACGCAACAAAAGAGCAAATGGAAAAATTCGGCAGACGCTACAATCCTTGCGGGGAAATGTACACTGATGCCAACGGCAAAAAATATTATTACGACGACCAAACAGATAATTATCTGCAAAAGAATTATCAGCTTCTCTTCAATCATACTTTCTCGACAGCCTGGAATCTGAACGTTGCCTTACATTATACCAAAGGTGACGGTTATTACGAAGAGTACAAAGACGGCAGATACCTCATAGAATATGGTTTAAAATCATTTACAATAGATGGAACCGAAGTATCTAAAAGCGATTTAGTCCGTCAAAAGAAGATGGACAACAAATTCGGCGGCGGCGTTTTTTCTCTCAATTACACAGCCAACAGGCTAAGTGCATCCCTGGGCGGCGGATTAAATCAATACCGGGGCAATAACTTCGGAAGAGTTCCCTGGGTGAAAAACTACGTAGGTTCTCTATCTCCCGACCATGAATATTACCGCAACAAATCCAAGAAGACCGATGGAAATATTTATCTGAAAGCGAACTACGATCTTACTAGAGGACTAAGTGCTTATGCCGATCTCCAGTATCGCCACATCAACTATACCATCGACGGAAACAATGATAAATATGACTGGAGTAAGAATGCGCTGCGTCCACTGGCAGTAGATAAAAAGTTCGATTTCTTTAATCCGAAAGTAGGATTAAACTGGAACATCACTTCCAACCATCGTGTCTATTCCTCTTTCTCGGTTGCTCAAAAAGAGCCAACAAGAAACAATTATACGGATGGTGATCCGGACTCGTACCCCAAAGCAGAAAAGCTGCTCGACTATGAAGCAGGATATACCTTCGCCAACCAATGGCTGACAGCAGGTGCAAACTTCTACTACATGGACTATACCGACCAACTGGTTCTGACCGGAGCCTTAAACGATATAGGTGAAGCACTGACCGAAAACGTGCCGGACAGTTATCGCATGGGAATCGAAATCATGCTGGGAATCAAACCGTGCAAATGGTTTCAATGGGATATCAACGCTACATGGAGCAAAAACCGTATTCAGGATTTCGTAGAGAGCCTGCCGGGCTACCACTATAATGACGACGGTAGCTCTACTTCTCTCCCGACTATTCAGATAAAGCATAAAGACACTCACATTGCTTTCTCACCGGACTTCCTACTCAACAATCGTTTCTCATTCAATTATAAGGGATTCGAAGCTGCCCTGCAATCACAGTTCGTGAGCAAACAGTATATGACAAACGCAGAAGTTGAAGAACTGGCTCTTGATAAGTATTTTGTCAGCAACCTCAATCTTGCGTACAGCTTCCGTCCCAAGAAGGTGTTGAAAGAAGTCACGGTAGGGTTCACTGTGTACAATCTGTTTAATGAAAAATATGAAAACAACGGTTGGGCCTCGAGCGACTACACCGATACGGTGGAGAATCGGGGAAACTATGCCGGATATGCAGCGCAGGCAGGAACAAACGTTATGGGACATGTTTCTTTCCGCTTTTAATACCACAGGGCTATGGAATTGAATTTTCTGGAAATATTCGGTACGATTGTCGGGCTAGTCTACCTTTGGTTGGAGTACCGGGCAAGTATCTACCTTTGGATAGCAGGTATCGTGATGCCTGCCATCTATATCTTCGTATATTACAAAGCAGGACTGTATGCCGATTTCGGTATCAATATCTACTATCTGATAGCTGCCATCTATGGTTGGTTCTTCTGGATGTGGGGACACAGAAAGAAAAAAAGTCAGCAGTCAGCAGATGCTTCAATCGGTGACAAACCCAAAGACCTTCCTATCGTGCATACTCCATGGAAATGTTACTTACCTCTTTTTCTGGTATTTATTGTTGCATTTATCGGCATTGCGTGGATACTGATCGAATATACGGACAGCAACGTGCCCTGGCTGGATAGTTTTACTACGGCATTGAGCATTGTCGGCATGTGGATGCTGGCGCGTAAATACGTCGAGCAATGGTTTGCCTGGATTCTTGTGGATATTGTCTGCTGCGGACTTTATATCTATAAAGACCTTTATTTTACTTCTGCTTTATACGGACTTTACTCCATTATAGCTATCTTTGGCTACTTTAAATGGAAAAAATTAATGAGCGTACAATGATAAGTGAACACTATACTCCCGAAGCCGTCATACTTGCCAACGGCGAATATCCTACGCATGTGCTTCCCCTGAAAATACTGGAAGAGGCTAAATTCGTGGTTTGTTGCGATGGAGCAGCCAACGAATATATCTTACGTGGACATACTCCCGATATTATTATTGGCGACGGAGACTCTCTTTCGCCGGAAAACAAAACACGCTTTTCGGACATTATTCACCATATTGCCGATCAGGAAACAAACGACCAAACCAAGGCTGTCCACTTCCTGCAAGAAAAAGGCTACCAGAGAATAGCCATCGTCGGTGCTACCGGAAAACGGGAAGACCACACATTAGGAAATATCAGTTTGCTGCTGGATTATATGAAAAGCGGTATGGAAGTACGAACCGTTACGGATTACGGAGTATTTATTCCGGCAAGCGGCACGCAGACTTTCGTTTCTCACACAGGCCAGCAAATTTCCATTATCAATTTCGGAGCGAAAGGATTGAAAGGGGAAGGATTGGTTTATCCGCTTAGCGACTTTACGAATTGGTGGCAAGGAACTCTTAATGAAGCTACAAGCAATCGTTTTACCATTCAATGCACGGGAGAGTATTTAGTGTTTCTAGCTTCTATGTAAACCGATATTAATTCTCAAACATTCTCATCACTATGAGAAAAAATTCTCACTGCGACGAGAAAAAATACTCATAGTAATGAGAACTTTTTCTCATTGCGGTGAGAATCTTTCTTTCATTTCAATAGACTG